>OIGM01000552.1_pt1 | contig 8726 bp, 12 predicted proteins | sample 1582261 | NCBI WGS metagenome assembly OIGM01 (sample SAMN02674607, study PRJEB24791) | human gut metagenome, SKBSTL069 | isolation source: stool | host: Homo sapiens | place: USA | reverse complement strand
AATGTATTGATAATATACGTCCTGTAAAGGCATAGCCTTAGCCCTCGGGGGCGGCTGGTATGTGGGGTGGTGTTCGGTGGCCGATCGCAGTAAGAAACCGGAGCACGACGATGCTTGGTGGGCAGCCCAGCGCCATGCCTACATCGAGAAGAACGACATCCTTCTATCCGACCATCCGTCCTGGGAATGGGTCAGCCCGTACGACTTTTGGCGGACCATCTTCCCCGAGGGCTTTCTGCAGCCCCGCGGCGAGGAGGTCCCGTGGCACGAGAGGGGCGGCGGCCACCCCAACGGCATCGCCATCCAGATCACCAACAGGACTAAGACGGTCAAGACCAAGACGGGGCGCAGGCGCGACGTCCCCGTGGTCGAGCGGTTTACGCTGACCGATGACCTCGATGGCGTCATGGAGCGCGTCATCGACTCGAACAGGAAGAACGAGTCCGTCTTTTGCGCACCCGTGTCGTATTTTGGCAAGAGCCGCGTTGCCGCGAACGCCCGGTTCCTGCACGCGTTCGCGATCGACCTCGACGGCGTCGGCGTGCAGGAGCTGAAGAACATGCTGAAGCAGTTCCGAAACGGCCGTGACCCGAAGTTCGCCGCGGACAAATGGGTATCCCTCCCACAGCCGACTTTCCTCGTGAACTCGGGTACGGGTTTCCACCTCTACTACGTGCTCGACCAGCCGATTCCGTTGATCCCGCGCATCGTGCCGTTCGTGCAGGAGATCAAGGCGATGCTCACGGACTACATCTGGCGCGATACCGTCTCGACGCTCGAGGACGTCCAGCACCAGGGCATCTACCAGCCCTTCAGGATGCCCGGCACCCCGACGAAGCTCAACGGCAAGGCCGCCGGGTCGAAAATCAAGGACAAGTACGAGGCCGTGGCGTTCGTCCACAACGGCGAGGACGGGAAACCCTGGCGATGCAGCCTCGACTACCTACTGGGATACGCCGGCGTCCGCGGCGGCAGGGACCGCGCCGAGCTCATCGAGCTCATGCGCACCGCCGGGCGGACCCCCATCGAGCGCGCCAAGAAGCTCTGGCCCGAGTGGTACCAGGCGCGCATCGTCGAGGGCAAGGCCCCCGGCCGCTGGACCTGCAAGCGCGACCTGTACGACTGGTGGCTCGGCGAGGTCGAGACGAAGGCCACCGACCACCACCGCTACTGGTGCCTGAACGTGCTCGCGGCGTACGCAAAGAAGTGCGGCATCCCGTACGAGGAGCTCGAGGCCGACGCGCTCGCGCTCGTGCCGATGCTCGAGGACCTGACCGAACGCGAGGACAACCACTTCACCGAGGACCACGCGCTCGCGGCGATCGAGGCGTACTACGACCCCATCATTCACAAGCTCACCCGCGATCGCATAGAACGGCGCACGGCTATCGAGCTGCCAAAAAACAAGAGGAACGGGCGCAAGCAGGATGTGCATCTTGCTGGTGCCCGGTCTGTCCAGGAGGTCAATGACAGGTTCAACGGCACAAACTGGCGCGAGGGCAACGGACGAAAGCCGAAGGCCGACCTCGTCCGCGAATACGCCGCGGCGCACCCCGACGCCAGCCACAGCGCAATCGCCCGCGAACTGGGAATCTCGCGCACGACTGTCATTAAATGGCTGCGCGATGTTCCGGAGGAGTCGGAGGACGTTGCCGAGCTGGAAAAACCGAACCCGTACGACATGTACGAGCTGTACAACCCCGCGATGGTCGAGCTCGGGGCCGCTCTCGACGAGTACTGGTCGACGGCCAACGACCGCGGGTACCTGACCCCGCCGCAGTCCGCCATGACCAGGCTGGAGCCCGCGCAGAAGGCCATCGGTTTGGATACCGGGGTCGAGGAGTACTGGAAACGCGCCGACGCGGAGAACGAGAAACGGGAAAAACGGGAACGAGAAACGGTAAAATCATCGGGAACTACCGTGAAACTTCCCGATGTTTCCCGGGAAACATTCCCGATTGACGATAGGTTGACCAATGGGCATAACGAAGCGTGAAATAGCGTCTGAACTGGGTGTTTCAAAGCGCACAGTCGCGAACTACATCGAGAAACTGGGACTGGGAAACCATGTTTCACGAAACGGGAACACCGATTTTCTCGATGACTTCGCCGCCGCGGCCATCGCCGACGCCCTGAAGAACCCCGGCAAGCCGTCCCGTCAGCCAGCCGACGCGCCCGCTGCACCCGCACCGGACTCCCTGGTCGACTCCCTGGCCGCCCAACTGGAAATCGAACGGTCCCGCAACGCCGAGCTGATGGAGGCGCTTGCGGCTGAGCGCGACCGCGCCGCCCGCGCCGAGGCCGAGGCCAAGGCGCAACTCGCCGAGGCGAACGCCAGGGTCGCGGAGCTCGCCGGAAAGCTCGCGTCGCTCGCCGAACGTCAGCAGGCGATCGCGGCCACGCCGTGGTGGCGCCGCGGCCGCATGGCCATGAAGCTGCTCGGCCCAGGGGGAGAATGACGAGGGCCCCGCGGACCCTTTGGGGGTCCGTCGGGGTCCTTCTGTTTTGCTGTGCCGCCGGGATCAGAACGGGTACACGAGCTTGCCGTCGATCTCGACCTCGACCACGTCGCAGTGCTGGGCAGCGCGGGTCCAAAACTCGTCCAGGCTGCCGCCGGGGCCGAGTGCCGCCGGGGGCGGCAGGCGCAGCACCTCGCGGCTGTAGCCTTTTTCGACGCGGGGTTTGGTCCCGTCATCGCCGCCGCCCCTGTCGAACTCGAGACGGCTCCAGAGCACCGTCGCCGACCCGTCGGCGGTGAGCTCCAGCACGTCCTTGCTCAACGCCGCCGACCCGTCGGCGCGGGTGTAGAAGCTCTCGACCCTGTTCTTAAAAGTGATGGTGACGTTCACTGTTGCTGCCCCTCCTTGAGCCGCGTGCGGCACGCGCCCGCGATCAGGCTCGCAAACGTGTACTGCCCGCCGTTCGCGACGGCCGTCTGCTCGTTCAGGACCTCGGACAGCGCGCGGCGCAGGTCCTCGGTGTCGAACGTCATGCCCGCGGCCTGCTCGAGGATCGCGCCGACCTCGACCAAGCGGTGCGTGCGGGCCTTCCGCTCGGCCGCTGCCTTCTTGCGCTCGAGGTCCTTCAGCTCCTTCTTCAGCGCTGCCGCCCTCGCGGCCTGCTTGTCGGCCGCGGCCCTCTTCCGTGCGATCTGCTCGTCGATGGATGCTGTCATATCTGACCGCCTTTCGTGCTAGTCTGCCGTCGTACTCGCAGGAAAATATACCCAACATCGCGGTAAAATTTCGCGGACTGGGTATATCACTTCTTTAGAAGTGCGCACTTAGCACCACTTTCCCTGCGGTAAAGCGGTGCGTTGCGTGCGGTCCTGCGGACGGCCCTACGCCCACACCGCCGCGCCCGTTCGCCTGAGGCGGCTCACGTCCACGGTGGAGGGGCTGCGCGGTCGGTGCCCTTCCTTGCGGCTCCGCGTCGCGGGCACCGTTCGCCGACCGCGGCTCACGGTGCGCCGCACCGCTGCGCGGGGCGCGTCCGCGCCCCTTGCCTGAAAGGAACTCGCATGGCCATCTACCATCTCAACGCCCGCGTGGACCTCTTCCGCAATGGCGGGGGCGACGGACTCGAAGGCCATGACGAGGACCAGGTGACCCAGACGGCGAAGGCCGTCACGGTCAACCTCGATCAGACCGGCCGCAACGTCATCATCGGCCTCGCGGCCGCGCTTGCCGTCGCCGCCGCCGCAGCCGCAGCCCTCATCTACCGCCGCCGCACCCGTGCGCCCGCCGCGGACGACGAAGAGCCGGACGACGATGGTTATGGCCGCGAAGACTACGGCCATGAAGACCGTCACGGTGACGGTTACGACCGCGCCGACTATGGGTACGACGACCGATACCGCGACGAGATCCGCGACCGCTACTGACGATAGGGCCGACTAGCCCGCATCGGGGCCCGACGCAACCGTGCGCCGGGCCCCTTTTCGATTACAGAGGAGATTCCCATGAAGAGACGACCGCGACGCAAACGCAAGGCCCTCGATATCATCCTCGCTGTCATATGCGCCTCATCGCTCGCCGCGGCCGCCCTCATCGGGTGGACGATCCCGCACGAGGGCGCCGTCTACAGCGAGATCTCGGCCGAGGCGGGATCCGCCGAAGGCGGCGGCATCGACTGGGAGGCCCTGCGCGCGCGAAACCCCGACATCTCCGCATGGGTGAGCGTCGAGGGCACCCCGATCGACTACCCGGTGGTCTCGCCCAGGGAAGGCGACCCGCAGGGCTTCTACCTCAACCATGACTTCGACCGGAACTGGTCGTTCGCCGGATGCCCCTACCTCGACCCGCGTGGTACGGCCGACGGGCGGCATGCGCTCGTCTACGGACACCACCTCAACTTCGACAGCGAGATGTTCACCTACCTGAGGGACGCATGGCGGCAGGAGAAGTTCGATACGCTTGGCGACATGTACTGGTCGACGCCGGCCGGGGGCACCGTGCGCCTCCACCCGGCATTCTCGCTGTCGGTCGACAAGAGCTTTGCAGGCATCCAGAGGTTCGACCTCACCGATGCCGCCGAGACGCGGGCATGGCTCGCGGACCTCTCGGCGCAGGCGGGCGCGAGGGCGGAGGGGTGCGACGACCTGTGCGAGCACGCCACGCGCGCCGTCACGCTCGTGACGTGCACCGGAAACTTCGCAGGCGGCAGGGCGAGGACCCTCACGGTATTCGTCGGCTGAATTTTTCCGGCAAACATGTCACACCATGGAAAAGAGGCGCAAAAGAGGGAATAAAAACGGGTATAAAAAAGGTAAGAAAGCGATAAAACCGCTTCCCATCTCGATAAACGCACTATCGGAAGGAGGTGCCGAAATGGATGGAAGCGCCAAACTGCCGCCGCCCGCGTCGGTGGGGATAACCGAGCTCAAGAACAACTTCGCTTCGATCGCGAAGCGGGTGCACGACACGTCGGTGCCCTGCACCGTGCTCAAGCAGGGTCGGGCATACGTCGCCATCGTCCCCGTGGACCCGGGATACAGGACAATGGGGAACTACGCCTGCAACCAGTACACGAGGGTGCTGCGCCGCCTGTTCGCGTTCTGCCGGAACGCCCACGACCACCGGGTCACGTTCGTGCTCCGCCGGCGCAACGAGGACTACGTCGCCATCGCGCCGCTCGATCCTCCCGATACCGAGGACTGAGCACGCAGTAAAACCCGAGGGAAAGGACCGACTCATGCTGCCCACCATCATCATCGGAGCGTTCGTGCTCGCAATCCTCTGGCCCTTCATCAAGCTGGGCTATGAACTCATCAAGCTCGCGGGGTCGCTCGCCCTGCTCGTCGCCTCATGCGCGATCGGGGCGGTCGCCCTTGTCGGACGCGGGGCCTGGGCCCTCATCTCCGCCTGCCGCCGACAGGCGGGAGCGAAGAAGGAGAAGCCCGTGGAGCATCCGTCCGCGGCTCGCGAGCGCATTCCCGCGCTCCCCGAATACTCCTCGGTGCGCTAGGGGCACACCAGAGGGGACCGAACAAACGAAGAGACCATCAGGCATATATCTCGAAAGGACCATGCCATGAAGAACAACCCGATCGACAAGATCCGCGACCTCTTGGCGGAGCCCGCCGCGCGCCGCAAGGCGGTAATCTGCGCCGGTGTCGTTGCCGTCCTCGCCATCGGCGGGGCCGGAATCGCCATCGCATCCAACCGACCCGAGCCGATCGACAGCTCGCCGTCCGCCGTCGAGAAGACCGAGACCGACGGCGATAAGGCGTCCGGCGCCGAATCCGTCGCGCCCGCCGACATCGCCAAGATATGCCCGACGCTCACGCTTGACGGGCAGGACGTCGGCGCGCCCGCCGACGAGCTCACCGTCACGACTGGCCAGGGCCGCGTCCTCGTGACGCAGCGGGCCGGCGACGATGCCGCGGCCACCGTGGACTCCACCGCCCGCCGCAGCGCCGCGCTCGCCCGCTCGCTCGACGGATGCGAGACCGGCGGCAAGACGGTCGAGGCCGTCACATGGGCCGCGATCGACGAGGGAGGCAACGTCGAGGTCGCCGTCACGAACTTCCCCTCCACGGCACCGTCCGGCGGCACCACCGCGGACGTCGTCAACGGCTCGGGCGGCCATGTGATATCCGATGACGTCTGGAACTCCGACGGCGTGCACGACTCCGGCTACGAGCAGAACGCGGGAACCGTGACCGATTCGGCCGGCGGCAAGATCGAGGCTGGCAGCAAGACCGAGGCCGACGAGGGCGACAAGAAGGACCCGGGCAAGACCGATGAGGCCAAGGCCGACGACTCCGGCGGCAAGGCCGATTCCAAGAAGAACGACTCGAAGGGTGGCGCGGCATCGCAGACGTCAGGCGGCACATCTGGATCCTCCGCGTCCGGGTCCTCCCCTGCGCAACCCCAGAAGAAGTGGGTCCCCGAGCAGGGGCATTGGGAGACCGACTACGGTCAGGTCTGGGTACCGAATGTCGTTTACGTGCGCCATGAGCGCTACTGGGTTGTTACCCCCAACGGTAACGTCGGGCCGTTTGATTCAAAGTCTGCTGCAAATACCTGGGTTTATAACGACATGGTTAGTGGTGGCAAGGGTGGTTCCCTGCTCGATGACTCCTACACCACCAGCGAGGACCAGGGGCATTACGAGCAGCAGGCGACCGGCAGGCACTGGGTCGTCGACGTGGCCGGCCACTGGGAGTAGGGATTGCCTTCGGGCGGTATCGCACGCATGGGGCTCCCGTGCTGTAAAATGACGACACCGATACAACCGGCAATGCGAGGATTGGAGCCAGAAGATGAACAGTAGAACGCCCGAGCTCTCGCGGCTCACCCTCATGTGCCGCGACCACGAGGTCGCCGAGTTCACCTGGAACCATGACCGCCAGACCGTGACCGGCAAGACCCATATCATCGATGCGGCCCATGCCCCCCTGATGTCGACCGACCCATCGGGAAACATCACCAGGGACAGGCTCTCGAACTGGTTCAAGAACAGGGGCATACCGGATTTCCGGCCCGATGCCGCGGACCGCCTTCGCGCCGTCGGCTACCCGTCGGCCGCCTCCCTCATGGCCTCTGGTTTCGGCGCATCGCTGTCCGACCAATATTGGATCCGCCCCGCCGGATCCGCATCCACATGGCGCGACGTCAACTGCTTCGAGAACGATTTCAGCGAAGAGCTCGGCGAGCTGCTTCTTCCGCACGACGCCTCGTCGGTCCCCTCCCTCATCGAGAAGATCAGGGGCAACGCCGACCTCCTCGCCTCATCGCCCGATGCGGCCCTGAACGGCAACCTGCCGAAACGTTGGACGATCGAGGGCGGGCAGCGGATGCTGGTCAAGTCCGGGCGATCCTCCGGCAGGTTCCAGGAACCGTTCGACGAGAAGATCGCCAGCGTCCTGTGCTCGCGGCTGCTCGACGAGGGCGACTATGTCGCCTACGAGCTCGAGGACGGCGGCTTCATGAAGTGGACCTCCCGCTGCAAACCCATGACCGACCAGGTCACCGAGTTCGTGCCGGCCTGGGCGCTGCTCTGCTCGCCGACGCCGGAGAACCATACCCGCAGCTCGTCGAGGCTCACCGGTGCGCAGGCGTTGGCGTCCACGCCCACGTCGTAGCGGAGAAGCCCCTGCTTCCGGTTGAACTCGTTGTACGCGCCGCCACTGCTGTGGATGTGCCCGTGCAGGTGCCAGCTGCCGTGCGACATGCTCTGCCAGTCGGCCATGGGGAAATGGCTCATGACGATCTTCTGCCCGTCGATCTTGAGCACGCAGATAGGCGGCTCGGTGATAAAGGCCCTGGAGACCGCGGGCTGCGTCCAATCTTTGTCGTGGTTGCCGGGCACCAGGTGAACCTTTTTGCATGTGATCTTCTTCCGCAGCCCGTAGGCGTCCTGCGCGGTCATCTTGAACGAGAAGTCGCCCAGGATGTAGAGCTCGTCGTTCATGCCGACGCGCGCGTTGATGTTGGCGACGATCGACGAATTCATCTGTTGGATCGTTTCCCACGGCCGGTCGGTGAACTTGAGCACGTTTTCGTGCCCGAAGTGGGTATCGCTGGTAAACCAAATCATTCTCTTGTCTCCTTTGTCGCTAAAAAACGCTCTCCTTCGACGGGGAAAGGAGACGTATTTTGAGCGACATGAGGCCATCTGCGCTCATGTGCTGAATCCAATCGTTCGGTGGTTTAGGTTCTGTACCCATTCCATGGCGGCGGGAACGGGTATAATCGAAATCGAAAGAAGCGGACCCCGCGCAGGTGGCTAACCAGATACGCGGGCGATGCGGATTTTCAGTTGCTAAGGCCGGGCTGCACTCCCGGCCTTATTTTTTGCGCCGTTGCCGACGCCGCTCCCTTCCGTCGCGCACAGTCCGCGCGCGCCTCCGAATCCTGAACTGAATCTCGTACGAGTCGAGAAACGTGACGATGAACGTGCCCACCGCCGCCAGGGCGGCGAGGGCTTCAAAGACCTTTGACATAAGCGACACCTCCAAAGGAAAGCATCGCCCGCGCGCGGGAATCCGCCGCTGCGATTCTACCGCACGGGCCACCGCTGGAGACGTTCGCCGCCCTCAGATCTGGTTGCCGCAGGGGTGTAAAATAACTGTATTGATAATATACGTCCTGTAAAGGCATAGCCTTAGCCCTCGGGGGCGGGCCATGATCGCGGGTTTCGCAGCCCAATTTTTTTTTGCCGCGGTGGTGTACAATAAATGTATTGATAATATACGTCCTGTAAAGGCATAGCCTTAGCCC
>OIGM01000527.1_pt1 | contig 9005 bp, 5 predicted proteins | sample 1582261 | NCBI WGS metagenome assembly OIGM01 (sample SAMN02674607, study PRJEB24791) | human gut metagenome, SKBSTL069 | isolation source: stool | host: Homo sapiens | place: USA | reverse complement strand
GATATCGCTGTTGGGGTTGCCCAGCGTCTCCAGATAGACGGCCTTGGTGTTGGGCTGGATGGCGTTCTCCACTTCGGCCAGATCGTGAGCGTTGACAAAGGTGGTAGTCACGCCGAACTGGGTCAGGGTGTGCTCCAGCAGGTTGTAGCTGCCGCCGTAGATGGTCTTCTGGGCCACGATGTGGTCACCGGCCTGTGCCAGTGCCTCGATGGTGTAGGTGATGGCAGCGGCACCGGAGGCGGTTGCCAGAGCAGCCACGCCGCCCTCCAGAGCAGCGATGCGCTTCTCGAACACATCCTGCGTGGAGTTGGTCAGACGGCCGTAGATGTTGCCTGCATCGGCCAGACCAAAGCGGTCTGCGGCGTGCTGGCTGTTGCGGAACACATAAGACGTGGTCTGGTAGATGGGCACCGCACGGGCATCGGTGGCGGGGTCGGCCTGCTCCTGACCGACATGAAGCTGCAGGGTCTCAAATTTATATTCAGACATTGTTATTTACCTCTATTTATATACCAATAGTATTATTATTGTGTGTAAAAAACCCCGATGCGTTTTCAAAGGCGCACCGGGCAGTGTGGTCTATCGGAGCTGCTGCTGTCACATTCGGGTACACATTCGCGCAGCCGAGGGCAACATACAGTACACATCCGATGCCGGTGCCCGGTTGGTATGCATTCGCCCACAGCGATAATTCGCGTGCAGCAGTTCTTTCCAGATCAGCTTCATCTTTGTGCCCTCCTTCCGGTAAAACTTTTCCATCCCTCTATGTACCACCCGCCGGGGAACCTCTGTTTCATTTCCCTACAAGACTGGTGGATTGGATGTCTGCATTATATCCCGTTCTACCTAGTTTGTCAATAGGTTAATTCCACTTTTTTCAAGGATGTATTTTTTGCATGATATATCCGCCTGTGCTGCCCGTATTTTTTGCACAGTTTGGCAAAAACGATCTCCTCTGCCGGTGCACTGCAGACATATCCTACACACAAAAGGCCGCGTCTCATCTGCTGGTTCAGACAAGGCGCGGTCTTTTGCGGTATTTGGTTTGGGGTATAGGAGGAATCATGTCCCTGAGAGGGGGCTTGCGGCTCTCCCCCTCCCGGTGATTTTATGATACCCGAAAAATCCTACGAAATTATGCTTATTTCATGAATGCGCTGTAAACATTACTCCGGGGCCTTCATGCTTTCCACCATGCTGATGCGTCGGACGTGCCGCCGCATCACAAAGCAGACCACCACGGTAAACACCATGGTCAGCGCCACCGCCAGCAGGTAGCTGCGGGGAGCAATGGTGCGGATGAACATGAGCTGATCCATCTCCACGGTCAACACAATGAACTTGTGCAGCGGCACACCCAGCGCCAGACCCACGCCGGAGCCGATGAGTGCCAGCAGCTCGATCTCGCGGAAGATGTAGCGGTACACTTCCTGATCGTAGAAGCCCAGCACCTTGATGGTGGCCAGCTCCTTTTTGCGCTCGCCAAGGTTGACGCTGATGAGGTTATACAGCACCACAGCCGCCAGCGCCGCCGCGCAGATGATGATCAGCACCACCACATAGCCCAGACTGACGATGAGGTTATCGAACAGTTCGGTGGTGTCCTCGGTAAAGCTGATGCTGCTGACATAGTTGCAGTCCAGCAGGTCGGTGCGCAGGGCGTTGTACCCGGCAGCATCGGTGCAACTTGTCTGACCGTAGACCGTGTTCCACGGGATCTCCGCCGTGCCCAGCAGGCTTTCCAGCTGTGCGCGGGGGAGGTACAGCCGGGTGAACATATAGTTTTCCGTGATGCCGGTCAGGGTCAGCTCCACCCGGGTGCCCTCGGCGTTTTCCACCCAGAAGGTATCGCCGGTGTGCAGACCCAAGTTCTCGGCGGTCTTTTCGGTCAGGATGGCGCTGCCGCTGTCAAAGCTGATGGCCTTGTGTCCCTTGCGGGTGCGGAAGGTGACGTAGCGGGTCAGGTCGCTGTCCTTGGCGGCAGCCACGATGCTCACGCTGGCGCTCTCGCCTTCGGCATTGTAGATGGTGGTGGATTTGGTATACACCGCGCCCCAGTTCTGCACAGCGCTGTTGCCGTCCAGCTCCTCTGCCAGCCCCTGCTCCATGGTCAGGGCTTTGGGGTCGCTGAGGGTGATGGACATATCGTTGTGGGTCAGCTCGGTGGACTGCTTCGTGACGATGGGCAGCAGGGAATCCTGAATGCCAAAGCCGATGAGCAGCAGCGCGGTGCAGCCCGCCACGCCCAGCACGGTCATGAAGAACCGCTTTTTATACCGGAACAGGTTGCGGGCAGTGGTCTTTTGGGAGAAGGACATCCGGGACCACAGCGGGGTGATGCGCTCCATCAGGATGCGTTTGCCCGCCACGGGAGCCCGGGGCAGCAGCAAAGCTGCGGTCTTTTCGGCCAGACTGGAACGGCAGGCGTACCATGTGGCAAAGCCGATGACGGCGGCGCTGATGCCCACGCTGGCAGCTGCCATGCCCGGGTAGAAGTGCAGGGTGAAGGTGGGCAGGCTGAACACCAGCTGATAGGCGTTCCAGATAATGATGGGGAATACCACAAAGCCCACCACCATGCCGACGATGCTGCCCAGAATGGTGGCAAGCAACGCGTAGAACAGGTACTTGCCCGCGATGCTGAAATTGGAGTAACCCAGCGCCTTTAAGGTGCCCATTTGCAGGCGGTTCTCGTCCACCATGCGGGTCATGGTGGTGGTAGCCACCAGCGCCGCCACAAGGAAGAAGAACACCGGGAACACCCGGGCAATGGCGTCCATGCGGTCGGCGTACTGGGCAAAGGTGACACAGCTCATGGTGGAGGTGCGATCCAGCACATACCACTCGCCCTTTTTGATCTGGCTCACCTGCTCCTCGGCGTCGTTCAGCTGGGCAAGGCCGTCTGCCAGTTTCTGCTGTGCATCGGCTTTCTGGCTCTCGTACTCGGTACGGGATTCTTCCAGCTGGGTCTGCCCGGCGTTATATTCTGCCCAGCCCTCTTCCAGCTGCTTTTGTGCGGCATCGAACTGAGTGTAGGCGCTGGCTGTGCCGGTGGTCAGCTGCAACTGCCCCTGCAAAAGCTGCAATTTCATCTTGCGCAGCGCAGCCTTGGCTTCGGTCACCAGCTGGTCGTTGGAGAGGTTTGGCGAGGAGATCAGCCCCTGCTTGTACATCTGCCGCTTGCCCGCGTCCAGCTGCTGCTGATAGCCTTGCAGCTGGTTATAGATGTTGTCGTAAGCGGCCTGCGCCTTGGCCAGCGCATCCCGCAGTTCAATGTAGTCCTCGTCCTCCGGCTCGGCTTCGTCCAGCGCCTTTTCGGCGTTGCGCAGGGCGGCTTCCGCGTAGGTCAGCAAGGGGTCGGCCACCTTTTTCAGATTGACCAGCAGTTCTATCTGCTGTAACTGTTCCTCAAATTCCAGCACCTGCTCCTCGCTGCTCACCAGCTGGTCGGCACCGCTCTGCATGGTGTCCGGCAGGGCAGCCTTCTGGGCGGCAAGCTCCTTTTCCCCGGCTTCCAGCTGCGCCTTGGCGGCATCCAGCTGCTGCTGCGCATCTGCCAGCTTTGTCTCGGCTTCGGCAAACTGGCGCTCGGCTTCGGCCTTCTGGCTGTCGTACTCTGCGCGTGCTTCGGTCAGCTTGTCGTTGGCGGTGTCCATCAGTTCTTCCCGCCGGGCGGTGCACTGCACGCTCTGGATGGCCTTGAGCTTTTCCGCTACGGCATCCACTGCGGCCTGATATTCATCGGAATAATCATCATACAATTCGGCGTTTTCTGCCTTGATATAGCACACCGTATAATAATCTGCGGTCAAAGTGCCCTCCGGCACAAACAGGATGCAGTCCAGCTGGCCATCGCCCACGGTGCTGCTCTCGGAATCGGTGGAAAAATGCAGCGGGTCCTGCACCGTGCCCACCACCGTGAACACCTGCCCGCTGACCCCTTCGGTCTCTTCCGGCAGGGTCAACTGGGTGCCCAGTTCCACGGGGCTGCCGTGGCCCATCACGTGCACCACGCACTCCCCGGCAGCTTCCGGCATCCGGCCGGACAGCAGCACCAAGCGGTTCATATTCTCCGGCGTATCGGCCTGCGGGTCGGCAGGCAGCTGATACAGCCGCGCCACCGTGGTCTGCTCGTCCCCTGTCCAGTGTCCTTCCACGTCCTGATACTTTACCGCCTGCACGGCATCTACCCCGTCCACAGCGGCAATGGCGTTGATATCGCTCTGGCTGAGGCCAAGGGTGGACAGCACCCGCAGGTCGAACACATTCTGCTGCACATAGTACTTCTGGGCCGCGGTGCGCATATCGGGGGCAATGCACATCAGGCCGGTAAGCATCATCACCCCCAGCGCCACGATGCCAAACAGGGACACCACCCGGCTGATGCTGCTTTTCATCTCGCGCAGGATATTTTTGCGGTAACTTTTCTGCACAGTTCTCACCACTCGATCTGTTCCACCGGCACCGGGTGCTCGTTGACCTGATTGGACACGATGCGGCCGCTGCGCACCCGAATGATGCGGTCAGCCATACCGGTCAGTGCCGTGTTGTGGGTAATAACGATGACGGTGCGTCCGGTCTTGCGGCAGGTATCCTGCAAAAGACCCAGCACCTGCTTGCCGGTGCGGTAGTCCAGCGCACCGGTAGGCTCGTCGCAGAGCAGCAGCTTTGGGTTTTTGGCCAGTGCGCGGGCAATGGACACCCGCTGCTGCTCGCCACCGGAAAGCTGCGCCGGGAAGTTGTTCAGCCGCTCGCCCAGACCAACGCTGCGCAAGGTCTCGGCGGGGTCCAGCGGGTCGCGGCAGATCTCACTGGCAAGCTCCACGTTTTCCAGCGCGGTCAGGTTCTGCACCAAGTTGTAGAACTGGAACACAAAGCCCACATCGTACCGGCGGTAGGTGGTCAGCTCCCGGGCGGAAAAGCGGCTCACGTTGCGGCCGTCCAGCCAGACGTTGCCCTCGTCGCAGTTGTCCATGCCGCCCAGAATGTTCAGCAATGTGGTCTTGCCCGCGCCGGAGGGGCCCACGATGATGCAGAACTCGCCCTTGTCCACATAGAAATTCAGGTGGTCTGCAGCAGCGATCTTCACACTGCCGGTCTGGTAATATTTACAGACATCTTCAAACTCCACAAAATGCTCCATGGCGTTTTTCCTTTCTGTCAGAATGCAAAATATTTCAATTTAAATATAGCATAAATCCACCGGAATTTGCAAAGCTCCCGGCGCGAATTTTCAAAAACTTAACACAAGCCGCCGCAAAACATAAAAAGGGACACCGGAGCGTCCGCAGACGTTCCGGTGTCCCGAGATATAAAGCCGCGCGGCGGGCATTGTCAGCTTATTTTGCAGCGTACCAGTTTGCGCTGGGCTGGTACTGACCATCGTTTACGGCATTGCCCTGATAGTACAGGGTGCCGTCCGCACCGCGGCTGTAACGGGAGAAGAACTCGTTCCAGATGGCAACGCTCTCCTCCTGCAGGTAAACGTGGGGGGTATCCTTGACCACGGTGTACTTCACCAGCGGTGCGTTGCCGCCCATAAAGCTCTTGGTCACAAAAGCGCCGTTGTAGGAGGAGCTTTCTGCAACAGCTGCCTCGTTGGTGGCGTTGTGGGCATTCCAGCCTTGCAGCGCCTTCACTGTGCCGTTATCCTCCACCAGCTCTGCCACGCCTGCCGAGTCGTACTCACCAAGGAAAGCCCATGCCGGCAGCAGAACAGCGGGGTCAAGCTCCGGCAGCGGGGTAAACATATAGCCGACCGGAGCAATAGCAGCAAACCGGCTTGCATAGCGGCAGGCGGTAGCCCAAGTCATCAGGCTGCCGTTGGAGTGACCGGTGGCATACACGCGGGTGGTATCGATGCGGTAATCCTGCTCCATGCGGTCCAGCAAGCTGTTGATGAACTCCAGATCCACGCTGGGGTCGGTATCCTTACCGGCCATTGCGGCAAAGGGACCTGCCAGCCACATGGCGGTGGGAATGTTGCCCATCAGGTCTGCGGGGCGCACCAGACCCTGCGCAAAGACCACGATAAAGCCGTTCTGCTCTGCCACATCGTACCAGCGGGACTCCTCTGCAATGGCATACATGGAGGCGGTATAACCGTGCATCACCAGCACCAGCGGCACCTTTTCGTTGCCAGTATAGGTGGACGGCACATAGACCATCCAGCGGCGCAACTCGCCGTTGACCCACTCCTCGTGAATATCAAAGCCACGCCGAGTAAAGTCCTCTGCCTTTGCCACGCGGCCCGGCAGCTGCAGCGCCATAAAGCGCTTGAACTGACCGGAGAACTTTTCCCAGATGGCTGCCGGGCACTGTGCCTTTTCGGTGACCCACACCTCGGCTGCAGAACCTGCACGGCCGCTGACATAAACACCGTCGCCCTTTGCCACAGCCTGGTTGGCTTTCAGGTAGAACTCCAGCGCTGCCTTATTGGTAGAATCAGCATTGGAGCGGACGAGCCAAACGGGGGTATCCACCGTCTTTGCGGCAATGGCTTCCTCCTGCACGCCGCGGGTGGAGTCGCCGGGGAATGGCAGCACATACTGACCGCCCACTGCCTCCAGAGAGGCTGCTGGTACCTCGGCTGCATCCACAGCGCAGATGGAACTGAAATCACTTGCCCAGCGAGCACCGAACAGCAGGGCAGCTGCGCCGCCCTCCTTGTAGCCCACCAGTGCAGTGTGGGACTTATCCATAGAGAATGCGCCGGACAGTTTAACGCTCTTCTTGCGCATCAGCTGGTACAGTGCATCCAGCGCTGCTGCATCATCGCGACCGGCAGCGCTCAGGGAAAGGTTCCAGCTGCCGCCGTTTTCGGGACCGAAAAATGCAACTGCGATCTTATTTTTGCACGCTACCGTACGCCACATACGACCGGTGACCGTGCCGGAGAACGCCTTTGCGGTGGTGTCATCCGGGGTCAGCACGATAACTGCCGGCGCCCAAGGATCCATGCCATCGGGCAGGTAATAGGTAGCAGTGCCAACATTCTGACCGCCCACTGTTACCTGCGCATCATGGAACAGGCCCACATTCACGTTCAGGTACGGTTTTTCCGGGTCATAAGCAAAGGTCTTGCCATCGCCCAGACCCATGGTTGCAGTCTTGCGGTCTACTGTAGTGTGCAGATCTCCGTTGGTCTGGTTCAGCTCTGTTGCAGCCAGAGCCGAGGGTGCCATGGCGGCTACAGTAGCGCCCAGCGCGGTAGCGGCGGAAAGCTTCATAAAATCGCGGCGTTTCATATTGTTTTCTCCTTCTTGTTCTTGTAAGTGTCTGCGTACTTTTTTATGCCCAGCTTTGAAGGCCGGACTCGCTTGCTTTTTCTCGGACTTTTTCCTCACAGCAGGTGCCTTTCTGCTTCAATGTTGTACAAATAATACCATTTACATCAAGATTTGTAAATAGTATTTAGTGTTTTTTGTTACAATTAATATATTAGTATATTATTTTTTGTAAAAAGAGCTGATCAGCGAAAGTTCCCTATAACGCTGCTGTTTCTCATGATACACTTCCTTTTCTCTATGAAAACGCAAAAAGCCCCCGCACGCAGGGTGCAGGGGCTTTGGAAAGGTTTCCTTACTTGCGGTTTGCCAGCAGGTTCTCGATCTTCTTCAGGGGGTCGATGATGCTGGAAACGGACATATCGTGGTTCAGTGCCACCACAAAGTAGGCAGCGTACTTGGAAACGTCCACGTCCACATACCAGTCGCGGGTCAGCAGCTCGGGCATACGGTAGGTCAGGTTGGTGCCCACAACGTAGGTCAGGGTGCCGTCTGCCACAGCCTTGTCGAACTTGTCCAGACCGCTGGTGAACAGGGGGAAGGTGGCGTTGGCGATGATGTTGGCAGCACCGCGCTCTTTCAGGTTGCTGGCGACCTCCAGCATACTCTCGCCGGAAGCAATGATATCGTCCGCGATAAAGACGGTCTTGCCCTCCACGCTCTCGCCCAGATACTCATGAGCAACGATGGGGTTGCGGCCGTTCACCACGCGGGTGTAGTCGCGGCGCTTGTAGAACATACCCAGATTGCAGCCCAGCACGCTGGAGAAGTACATATTGCGGTTCATAGCACCCTCGTCCGGGCTGACCACGGTGAACTTCTCCTTGTCGAAGGACAGGGTGGGATCCTTTTTCAGCAGGCTCTTCAGCACCTGATAGGTGGGCATTGCGTTATCAAAGCTCATCAGCGGCACAGCGTTCTGCACGCGGGGGTCATGAGCATCAAAGGTGATGATGTTGCGCACGCCCATGGTCTGCAGCTCCTGCAGGGCCACAGCGCAGTCCAGGCTCTCGCGAACCACGCGGCGATGCTGACGGCCGCCGTACAGGCTGGGCATGATAACGGACACACGGTGTGCCTTGCCGGCCACTGCCTGGATCAGGCGCTTGAGGTTGGCAAAATGGTCATCCGGGGAGAGGTGGTTCTCGTAACCGAACAGGTTGTAGGTAACGCTGTAATTGCCCGGATCGATAACGATAAAGATATCGTCGCCGCGCACAGACTCCCTGACCAGGCCCTTTGCGTCACCGCTCTGGAAGCGGGGGCACTCGCAGGGGATGATAAAGCTATCCTTCTCCACGCCTGCGGACTTTGCCCATTCCACCAGATGCTGGTCGATCAGCTTGGTCAGCTCCTCTGCACCGGGGCAGGCCTGCAGACGCAGGTCTGCCACGCTGGGTTCCTGGAAAAATGCCATCGGATTGATCTCGTTGGACATACTTACAACTCCTTCAATGTTCCTGTTGTCTTGACGATGAAATCAGATGCTGAAAGCGCATATCTGTTCTTATTTTATCACAAAAAACAGATTTCGACACACCTAATTTCTGTCTTGGAGCCATTTTCTGCGGCTTGCACAGCTGTTGTTCAAAAACACGTTGGAGACTGTGAGTTTCACACAAAAAACCTTCCTTTTACCTTCCTCTTCCCTTTCCCCCTGCCTGCTGCCCGGTGGTTCCTGCGCACAAACCCACAATTTTTTTATGTTTCAGCCGGTTT
>OIGM01000501.1_pt1 | contig 9327 bp, 10 predicted proteins | sample 1582261 | NCBI WGS metagenome assembly OIGM01 (sample SAMN02674607, study PRJEB24791) | human gut metagenome, SKBSTL069 | isolation source: stool | host: Homo sapiens | place: USA | reverse complement strand
TCTTCTTTAATCTTGAAATAAAGGTTTGTCAGGTACGTCAGCAGGCCAAATACCAAGCTACCCAGCACACCTATTGCTGCCCACTGTGAGGGCGTGACTTTATCGAGCAGCTGTAAAAACCAGTAGCCAGCACTGCCTGCGGAGGTGCCGTAGGCAATGCCCGTTGTTAACTTATCCATGGATTTCATAGCCTCACCTCCGCAAATAACGGATGGTGTACACGGTTCGGAACGAAGAGGAAAGGTATAGAAGTTACATTAGCGTAAGGCTTGAACATCTATTCAAAAAGAAAAACGCCAGCGATTATTCTGGCGTAGCTGAAAGCATCATACAATTATCAAATACGAAAATTACAAAATCATTAAAACGCATCACGTTACATCATGTCTTTTCTAAAAAAAATCTTGATGAATATTGATGGGGAGGAACACCAAAATATCTTCTGAAAACACTCACAAAATATGACGTGTTTTCATAACCGCATATCTCAGCAACTTTTCCAACAGAATATAAATTGTAGCTTAATAACCTTTCCGCCATCACCATTCGCTCTTCAAGAATTAACTTACTAAATGATAAGCCTTCGTGCTTTAATTTTCTTTTTAACAGACTTTCACTCAGATACAGTCTTGAAGATATATCACAAAGTCTCCATGCTGCAGATATATCCGTGTGAATAATAGCCTTAACTTTACTTCCTAAACTATTAAGACATCCAAATAAAAAACTTTGCACTATTTTCTCTGAAGATAAGATAGCAAGACATGCAAGTGATATTTGATTTCTAACAAAATCCACAGTTCTGCCATCACAATTCAAGCATGCAATCAAGTTCTTTAACAATGAAAAATCTTCACATTCCACCATCAAGTATGCCGGATAAAACCTTCTTACAGAAAAAGGTGAGAGTGTGTTGCTTTTAAAGAAATCATTAACTGTTTTCTCTTCAACATCTACGATCATTACATGATCTATATTTGATGAAAAAAAATCTTTTAAATTGTAATCAATGAGAACAGCACTTCCTTTTTTAAACAAAATATCTTCTTTACCAATTCGGACATCAAACGAGTTCAACACCAAAATGATAGAACATATGTATGGCATATTATCCACCTGATATCATTGGGGTTACACCAGGTAAGTATAGGTGGAAAATCAATATTCGCCAGTTCAACAATAAGGAAAATCTCATTGCATCACAAGTATAAAATTATGTATTTAACTCACAAAGACAAATTATTAAACCAATCTGTTATATTATATATAGCTGCGTGGAATCATAATATTATATATTTTGACTGGCATGTTTACCAACTTTAAGTTGCATCTCAATGGTTTCTTCAGCGTAAACAGAGTTTTTATACAAACTGACACTCTGGGTATCATAGTGTAGTTTTTACGATTGTAAATATCCTGCATGCAGGAACTCATCCTTTTGGATGATATCGCATACAATTAATTTACCATCAGTCTTAGAGCCAGTTCGTCCGGATAGGGATCGAAGTAATTCTGTGTAAGCAAGTAATCATTAGGATACTCACCCAGATAATGCTTCAGCAGAGTCAACGGCGCAAGAAGAGGTAATGTGCCAGAACGATAGTTAAGTATAACCTCGCTCAACTCTTTACGCTGGCGTGTACTTAAGTAGTTACTAAAATACCCCTGTATATGCATCATCACATTCGTGTGATTTTTACGTGATGCAGGTTTTCTGAGAATCGCCATCAGCTTATCACGATACACCTCAAAGTATGATTCAAGGTCCGCCCACTCGTGTATTGCAGCCACAAATGGTCCCATATCTTTATAGCCTGCCTGACTATGCGCCAACAACTGAAGCTTATAACGACTATGAAAAGCTAATAACTCTCTTCTTGATAATTTCTCCTTGTAAAGGTGATTGAGCTCATGCAAAGCAAAAACTCTTTCAACAAAATTCTCACGAAGCACTGGATCATGTAATCGCCCATCCTCTTCAACCGGTAGCCAGGAAAACTTTTCCATCAAAGTGCTCGTAAATAGTCCCACTCCATCTTTACGACCTCGATTACCATTTTCATCATAGACACGCACGCGCTCCATGCCACAGCTGGGAGATTTAGCACAAACCACAAACCCCGATACATCCTTTAATTTGTCCATATAAGAACGACTAAACTCTGTCATTCTCTCTGTCACATCCTCATTCTGGTCGTGGCTGAAACACATCCGTATATTTCCTTGCGTCGAGCGCACAAGACGTAGAGCAGGACGCGGAACTGGCAGCCCTATAGCCATTTCCGGACATACTGGTCTGAATGTTACCCATTCCACTAATTTGTCCATTAAAAAGTCAGCTCTTTTGTGACCACCATCAAAACGAACAGCAGAGCCGGCCAAACAACCGCTGATTCCAATCACAGGTTTTTTTATCATATTCTCCCCCTTGACTAATTCATTAACACATAAACTGTGTAGTGCACGGAATAAATTGCCTTTCTGGCGTCATCACTGACAATTTTTCTGTTATAGACTATTCCTAATATAGTATGAAAGTTCTTTAAGTGATCGGTCGTAATCATCTATCTTTCATACTTACTCTCAACTATCAAAAGTACAGGATTTATTATGAAGTTATGGCCTGTGTTGACTGGCATTGCACTCTCTTTCACTCTTATAGCATGTAAGGCCCCGACACCACCTAAAGGTGTGCAGCCGATTACAAATTTTGACGCCAACCGCTACCTCGGAAAATGGTATGAAATAGCTCGCCTCGAGAACCGGTTCGAACGTGGTCTGGAACAGGTCAGCGCTACTTATGGAAAACGGAACGACGGAGGGATTCGTGTACTTAACCGTGGATACGATCCAACGAAAAATAAATGGAGCGAGAGCGAAGGTAAAGCATACTTTACTGGAGATACTAAAACTGCAGCGTTGAAGGTTTCGTTTTTTGGCCCCTTCTATGGTGGCTATAATGTAATCAAACTGGATGATGAGTATAAGTATGCTCTTGTCAGTGGTCCGAACAGAGAATACCTATGGATTCTGGCAAGGACCCCAACTATTCCAGATAAAGTAAAAGCAGACTATGTGCGAACCGCTCAAAAGTTGGGATTCAATGTCAATGAATTATTATGGGTTAAACAATAAAATCCCTACCCGAAATAATACTTATTAGAAAAAAACCAGCCTTTGGGGAGGCTGGCTAAATCAGGAAACAAGCTGTTATATGATAATAACTACGTTGCGATTCCAACATTTAAAATGTTAGACTAATGAGAATCAGACAGCAACTTTTCCTTTAATTATTTCGAACAATCAGCATCCATCTCCAATCGGAGATCCAACACCATCAGCATACCCTCCACTACGCCCTCAGCTTTCTGGAGCATCCTGCCAACCCAACAATCAGATCGCCCATGCTTACGTGCAAGCGCCATAAAAGTCATGCCGCCGACATAATAGTCCACCAATAAATCATGCAAATCGCTGTTGTTCTTTTTCAGACGGGCCATGCACCCGCAAATGATCATCGCGTCATCGTCACAACATTGCGGGCGAGATTTTACTTTTGAAGGAATTAATCCCTTAAAACCGGCGGCAATGGACGACCAGGTCACATCTTCATGATTATTAGCCGCCCACGCTCCCCAACGCTCAAGAACCATCTGAATATCACGCATCAACTTACTCCACAAAACTCAGACCAGAACGCCAATTACAAGCAAAAATCAACAAAACAGTATTAGTTGATTGTTATCTCTGACTTCATACTCCTGCTCCTGTCAGGGTTTTGGCGTAATTCTTCAGTATTCGGTAATCGGTCAAAACAGAACCAGGGAAACGATATAAGCGCAGGCGCATCCAGCGGTGGCGAAGAAGTTCTGCCATATAAAACTCAAACATCATTCATCTCCCTGTTCAGTGATGGTCAGTTCCAGCTTTCCACCTTTGACAACCGGCATCTTCACAACGCGGTAATCAACGACCTGAGCATCATCCAGCCAGAAACCTGCTTTAGTGAGTGCGTCAAAAGCGGCTTTTTGCAGATTATCCAGGTCACGGCTACGGCGATCCGGCATGTGGCACTCAATGCGGATTTTCACAGGCATAGCCAGGCCGATATCCAGCATTGCGTTTTTAATGATTCGGGCGACGTTTTCGCGGTATGCCTGCCCCTCTGCGCTGATGTGCGTGCGCCCGCGATTATGGCGGTAATAGCGATTATTGCTCGGCGGCCAGGGTAATGTGATATTGTAGGTATTCACGCCTTAATTACCCCCTCTTTCAGCCAGATAACCTGCGTTCTCGCCATACCTTCCAGCGCGCATTCTTTTGCATATCCAGCGTCAACAAAATGCGTGCGACGGTCGATCTCGTCGTGACAGGCAGAACATGCAATGGTGGCAATCAGGTCTGGCGGTTTGATACCGGTACCGCACAATCCAGCCAGCCGGATATGTGCCAGTACAGACGTTTCAGGATTGCCATTACATACGCCAGGGATTCTTACCTGGCATTCCCGACCACGCGCTGCTTTTCTCAAATCAGCCATGATTCCTCCTTGCTGCCAGTCGCAACCATTTTTTATCAACCAGGCTGGCGGTATATCCGAGCAGTGTTGGTATTTCGGATGGTTTCAGCTCAGGCCTACGCTTACGACGATTTGGTACTTTGTAGATGTGTCCGTTCATGACACGAATAAGCGGTGTAGCCATTACGCCTCCTGCTTATCACGCAGCAGCTGGAACTCGCAGCTCTGCGGAATAGTCAGGTGGCAGCCAATATTCATCGCCCAGGCTTCAACCTTACACAGGAAGACATACATCTCTCCGGTATCAAGATCGGAGGTATGGCGTAACGACTGGATAGTGGTGATATCACCGGTTACGACATCAACCAGGTCTTTGGTTTCATAACCGAGATATGTGTGTTTGAGAGCATCTTTTACCCAAGCTGGAGTGGCGAACGTTTTACCCCTGCTGATGAGGTATTCACTGATTTCGCTGTACCACATGTGGCTGAGTGCATTCTGGGAAAGACTGCGTCTCTCGCGCCACGGTTTAAGCACCATGCGAAAGCATTTGCCGTCCTCCAGATAAGGCTGGATCTGCCGACCGATAGCGGTGAAGTTACCGCGATGTAATTTGATGCCATCTTGTGGGAGGTTCACGCTTCACCTCCGCAGAGGTCAAACGTTGGATGCAAAGAATCGCAGGTGCATTTCTGCATCTGTGAAGAGAGAAGAGAGTTTAGATTGTATGTGCGCATAAACGTCCCCGTTTAGCGCAGAAGTCACCAACAGATGTTCAGTCTGTCGACGTAAATCATTATTACTTACTGATATTCAAAAATCAAAAGTCTTTTATTGTTATAAAAAATAACCAGTTCATATCTAACGTAAGTGAATTTAAGAAACAGTCCGTCTCAATTAAAAAGTGGGAGGGCTTAGCCCTCCCTATTCTGTTTTGTTAACTATCCTTTTCAGGGAGCTTTACAACATAAGTCCTTATTGTTTTCTCATATGTATTTTTGCTGTTCGTTATTTTGGCCTTAATCCAGTGATAACCGCTTTCATAGGTGCTGAACTCCGAGGCTGCATTACCTGTCCAGTGTAACGTTACTGTAGCAGGCTCCATTTTAACCCGTTGAGAGTTTGGACTATCTTCACTACCAGCAGAAAACTCAACCGTACCAGATAACGGATTGCCGAAATGGTCAACAAATCGGGCATAAACCCCCACTGGAGTACCATCATCTGTGTCATAGCCTCCATCTTTATGCAGTGTCAATACTCCATTTGCCTCATCAGCATACAGAGAGAATGACTTCACCTCACTAACATCACTGCCAAGTTCATCTAAGGTCGCCGTTAATTTATACGAACCAGCCGTTCGACCATGTACGCTTACCGTAGCCAGACCATACTCATCAGTCGTTACAGTGGTTTTATCAACCACCAACGCACCATATTTGGACGGCCCAGATGCCTTGATATTCAATACTCGACCACTTAATACTTCGCCTGACGTACTTTTCAACAGTAACGTAAATATCAGATTGTTGGTATCGCTCACTACAGCCGAAGATGCAGATGATGTGATCTCCAACACAGCCTCCTTCACATCCGTCACGGCATCAATATTTTTGCTTGCGGTTATACGTTTCCCATCTAGAACATACTCAGCCTGAATTGTGTACTGGCCTGATTTCGATGCTGTGAACTGCGTTGTTGCCTGTCCATGAGCATCCAACTGCAGTTTACTACTGGTCAATGATGCTCCCGTCGATGGTGTAACCGTTAAATCCACATCGCCTGTAAACGCATTGTTATTGGCATCAACCAACTGAATGTCCACTGTTGCACTTTCACTACCATCGGCCACAATCTGCTGTTTTGATGTACTCATAGTAAGTTCTGCGGAAGCAGCATCTGGTACAAAAGTTAACTTAACGCTGCCAGACTCCACACTATGGGAACCGTCAGTCACTCGTGCAGCCACCGTATACTCACCAGCTCTCACCGTTGTAAGTGGTACGGAAACATGCCCTGTTGAATCAGTCACGATATTTGTCGGTACAGACAATCTTTCAGATGAGGTGATGAGCTGAATCTTCTGTCCATTGACCGACGCATTCGTATTTGTCAGTTGCACATTCAATACCGCAGCATCCTTACCATTAGCAGGAATATTGGAAATTAAGCTACTGTTTCCAGGCGTCAGTGACAGTGAAGCTCCGATCATATTTGATGCAAAGGTTACTGTTAACTCAGTAGACATCTGAGAACCAGCATGAGCTTTAATCACGTAAGAACCCGGAGTGGAGCTTATTAACGCAAAAACAGCATTACCGTTTTCGTCAGTTGACACAGCATGTTCACCACCAACTTGAGTTACCCCCGCAGGTAAGGACAGCGTAACAGCATAACCGGGCACAACATTGCCGAAACGATCTGCAAGGCTTAAAGTCACCGTATTCTGTTGTTTGCCGTCAGCCAATGCATTATTTTTACTGGCTTCAATACGAGAGAATGCGAACTGTGTTCGATCTTCAATAAAGGAGATTTCTTTCTCAATACCTGAGAAATTGTGACTACCCGATTTAACACCGATCCGAATCTTACCAGCTCGTTTTGAAGTTACTGTCGCGCTATAGACACCGTCTTTTTCCGTTACAGCCCCAAACTCGACTCCTTCTGCCTGGTTAAGAGCATAAAAGCTCAGAGTGTTATCACCAGTGATTGCATTTCCTTGTGAATCCTTCACTGCCAGTTGTAGATTGATATTGTAACCAACTACCTGTTCTGCTGGTGCAGCGGTTAAAACAGCACTGACCTCAGAATCAGGTTCTGTTGCTGCTGTTTGCTTAATACTGAGAGTAAATGTTTTATCCATTACTTTTGCAGTTACACGTACCGTACCAGCCTGCGAACCAGCAGTCAGAACAGAGCGATATACACCAGCAGAGATTTCCTCTACCGCGCCTAATGACGGGGCAGTTACCGTTTCACGCTGTCGAGCACTATTGCTATCCGCAGTAAATTCCACTGACATTTCAATGTCATCAGCCAGTCCGGTTAATGCCTTACCGTTACTGTCTTTCAGGCTTAATACTATTGGATGAGTGGATTGACCATCAGCAGAGATCGTCGGAGATGAATCTCCATCCAACATAAAAGAAGAATCCGCTGTCGAGACACCACTATTGATAACGCTAATATTCATCACCGCATAGTTGGAAACGTTGCCTCTATTATCCTGGACCGTGGCTCCAACATTCCACGAATTTACACCTTCGCTTTTATAAGCCGGTAAAGTGACCTGCCATGATGTGCCATTTCCACTGATCTTACCGCCAGCCGCAGTGAATACACTATCATTCCACTGTACAGACTTGATACCACCACTGGCATTGTTGATTGTCAGTGTTACAGGGATGATTGATTCGCCATCCCCCTGAACAGACTCTGGTAAGCTGATTTTCAGTGCATGCTTCTTCTTGTACTCCAGAACAATGTTGTTATTTCGTTCAACAAAATCATAACGCCGGTTCTGGACTTCTCGCATAACTGCAACATTGTCACTGCTAAGCTGTTCAGCAAGGGAAACGCCTGGGCGGTAATTAAACTCAACACCAAAGGTTGTATCGTGAACGTTGCTCTGTCCTTGCTTATGCTGTGCAGAAAACTTAATCAGAGGAACTGGTGTATAAGAAATTCCCCCAGTAACTGCGTAAGGGTTTTCCTGCAGATTATCGCTTCCAAATAATCCGACATTTTTACCATAATATTTTTCAAACTGAATAGATGCCCCTAATTGCGGATAAGCAGGTAGCCATCCTTCAGCAGAAAAATCCCAGCCATTTGCGGGTCTTTCCAGATAATCATCAATATCCCGACTGTCCTTCCAGTCAGATAAACCAAAATAGGTATTTACACCAAGCCTGAAATAATCTCTCCAGTACTCAACCCCAAAACCTGCGCGAGAGTGGCTGCGACTTAAATCATAATCGTAGAAAACATTCGCACCCAACATTGCATTATCAGGAGTGAAATGACGAATCCCCAAACCAATATTGGTCTGATTACGGTCATCAGTACGATGTAGTGATGTTTGACTGAATAGCACATAATCCTGAGTATCCAGCCATGGATATAAAAAGTCGAATGATGAATCCTTCAAGGAAAAAGAATTATCGACATTAAGCTTGATGCGCGCATTGCCATATTGTTGCAACCAATCGACGACCTCTTTTGTCGCCTGAGTTGATAAAGTATTTACAGCAAAACTACTTGCATTATTATTCGCCAGACTCTGACCTGCACTTACTGCAAATGAGGCCACTTTATTTGCACGCTCATCGCTAGCATAAATTTGCGTAACATCTTTATTATCAGACGATGCAAAACTGTTTGCCGGAATCAAAGAAAGAGAAACTGGAGATAATATCTGGGTAACAATTACTGACCATGTAATCGCGCCAGATGCAGTTTTTTTTAACTTTTTATTCACAGTGGTCATAGTTCAATCAACGTTATGAATATAATGAAAAAAATAACTGGTATGACAAGAGGTGCGAAATATACAGAACGTTACAAAAAAATCAACACACAAATAAAATATCCACATAAACTTTATGGTTAAATGATTACAATGGAAGAAAAATTTTATTAGTCACGCAATCAATTATTGCGGGCATTACAACCAGTCCTGGATTATATTCGCTAGATATACTTTATTTTAAAGCTAATATTTTAGCTCTATTTCATCGATCCTTTCAGTCCAAACTTAGCTTTAATTTCTGCGATCTTCGCCAGAGCCTGTGCACGATTTAGAGGTC
>OIGM01000498.1_pt1 | contig 9383 bp, 6 predicted proteins | sample 1582261 | NCBI WGS metagenome assembly OIGM01 (sample SAMN02674607, study PRJEB24791) | human gut metagenome, SKBSTL069 | isolation source: stool | host: Homo sapiens | place: USA | reverse complement strand
GCGTGACAGGCTGGTGCTCTAACCAACTGAGCTACCGGGCCATGATCGCTCAAGTGCATCGTTTCTGGCGGTTGACCGCCGGAACGTGTGTTATTATACCTGAGAAACGCGCGGTTGTCAAGCATGAATTTCGGAAAATGTCAAAAAAGTTTTGGAAAGTCCGACATTCCGGGAAAAATACAAAAACAAAACGCACAGAGTACTCTCTGTGCGCTTGTGGCAGGGGTAGTAAGTCTCGAACTCACGGCACGCGGTTTTGGAGACCGCTGCTCTACCAACTGAGCTATACCCCTATCTATCTGTCGCATTCGCTGAATGCTTGATTATTATATAAGATTCTGTGCGGAATGTCAAGCATGAATTTCGCTTTTTTTGCAAAAAGCGGGAGACAGGGAAAGCTTTTTCGCAAAACGACGCCGAAAACAGATGGAACTTCGGCTTTCCACCTTGAAGGAAAGCGGGAAATAGTGTATTATAAGGGGTATCAAATGTGTAATTCCGGGCTTGCTATGCCCTGACAGGGGGAACGCCACTATGGCAGATAAAAACTTTTTGACCGAGATCATTGACGCCGACCTCGCCGAAGGACAGATCCGCGAGATCCACACCCGCTTCCCGCCGGAGCCCAACGGCTACCTGCACATCGGCAGCGCCAAGGCGATCTATATCAACTGGTCCATCGCAAACCAGTACGGCGGCAAGTTCAACCTCCGCCTCGACGACACCAACCCCGCCCGCGAAGGGGAGGAGTATGTCAACAGCATCATCGAGGACCTGCACTGGCTGGGTGCCGACCCCAACGGCGGCATCTTCTACGGCAGCGACTACTTCGACAAGTGCTACGAGTATGCCGAGAAGCTCATCCTCGAGGGCAAGGCATACGTCGATGACCTGACCCGCGACGAGATGCGCGAGTACCGCGGCAGCGACGCAGGCAAGCCCTCCCGTCCCTCTCCGTGGCGCGACCGCACCCCGGAAGAGAACCTCGACCTCTTCCGCCGGATGCGTGCAGGCGAGTTCAAGGAGGGCGAAAAGACCCTCCGCGCCAAGATCGACCTGGCCAGCCCCAACATGAATCTGCGTGACCCGGCCATCTACCGCATCAAGTACGCCGAGCATCACCGTCAGGGCAATAAGTGGTGCATCTACCCGATGTACGACTTCGCCCACCCCATCCAGGACGCCATCGAGGGCATCACCCACAGTATGTGCAGCCTCGAGTTCGAGAACCACCGCCCGCTGTACAACTGGGTCATCGAGAACATTTTTGGCACCGAGTTCCCCAAGCAGCGGGAGTTTGCCCGCCTGAACATGACCAACACCGTCATGAGCAAGCGCTATCTGCGTGAGCTGGTGGAGATGGGCATTGTGGACGGCTGGGATGACCCCCGCATGCCCACCCTGTGCGGCCTGCGCCGCCGCGGCTACACCGCTTCTTCGATCTTTACCTTCGTGCGGGAGGCCGGCATCTCCAAGTCCGACAACCTCATTGATATGCGCCAGCTGGAAGCCTGCATCCGCAGCGAGCTGGACCTGACCGCACAGCGCCGCATCGCCGTGCTGGACCCCGTCAAGCTGGTGGTGGACAACTACCCCGCCGACAAGACCGAGTATTTTGACATCGCCAACAACCCCAACCGTGAAGCCAACGACACCACCACCCGCAAGGTCGCCTTCACCCGGGAGCTGTGGATCGAGAACGAGGACTTCGCCGAGGTGCCGCCTCCGAAGTTCAAGCGCCTGACCGTCGGCGGCGAAGTCCGTCTGATGGGCGGCTATATCGTCAAGTGCGAGAGCGTCGAGAAGAACCCCGACGGCAGCATCGCTGTCATCCACTGCACTGCCGACCTCGAGACCGGCAACGGCAACCCTGCCGATGGCCGCAAGGTCAAGGGTACCATCCACTGGGTGAGCGCCGCCCACGCCGTGGATGCCGAGGTACGCCTGTACGACAAGCTCTTCACCGAGGCGAACATGAACGCCATCCCCGAGGGCAGCGACTACAAGGATTATCTGAATCCCGACAGCGTTGTCGTCCGCAAGGGCTGCAAGCTGGAAGAGGCTCTGGCCGACGCAAAGCCCGGCGATAAGTTCCAGTTCGTGCGCACCGGTTTCTTCACTCCCGACTCGAAGAACCCCGGCGTGTACAATCGTGTCGTGACCCTGCGCGACAGCTTCAAGCCCGCAAAGTAACGAGCGGACCCCAAACATCGCAAAAGGAGCACTTCACAGACCATGAAAAAACACATGACCCGCAACATGATCCTCATGCTGGTGCTGGACGTCATCCTCGGCATCGTGCTGGCCCTCTATATCGCCAACACCGGCACCGTGCCTGCTGCCGATAATGCTGACACCTACACCGACGGCACCTACACCGCCAGTGCGCAGGGCTGTCTGAGCGAGGTGGGCGTCACCGTGACCATCACCGGCGGCAAGGTGACCAATGTTGTGATCGACGCTTCCGGCGAGACGCCGGAGCTGGGCGGCAAGGCGGCAGAGACGCTGTCGGCCTCCCTGCTGGCGGCTGGCTCGACCGTCGGAGTGGATGCTGTCTCCGGCAGCACCATGACCAGCGACGCGGTATTTGCGGCAATGAACGATTGCCTTGCACAGGCCGCACAGTGATGAAGTTTTGAACGGAGCTGCTGCACGGCGTGTCTGTGCGGCAGCTTTTTTGTGAGCGAGGTTCTTATGATACTGGATATTCTGCCGCTGGCGGGCGGCACGGCCCGCCTTGTGCGGGTGTACGGCGGCGAGCCCTGCGTGAAGCTGCCCGGGGCTGTTCCTGCGCCGGAAGGGGAGGGCCAGTGGCCCATCACCGAACTGGGCGATTACTGTTTTTCCGAAAAGCCCCGGGGTCTGCCCGGGCCGGAAAAGACCTGCCGCTATGAGCGGGCCGAGGACGGCAAGCTCTGTCTGACCCGTGCTTTTGGCCGGGATGTGAGCGGCAAAGAGCGGTACAGCTTTGATTTCGACGCCCCCGCCGCCCCGGCGCAGGACGACGAGCTCCACCCCATCTGCGGGAACTTCCTCGAAGAAGTCACCCTGCCGGACAGTCTGCGGGTCATCGGCAGCTGCACATTCTACAACTGCCGCAGGCTGCGCCGCCTGACTGCCGGGACAGGAGAGCTGACCATGGGCAGCGATGTCTTCCTCAACTGCTTTGCGCTGGAAGACCTCATCATCCGCGCCACGCCCGAGCAGGCCACCGGCCTGTTCGCCCTTGTGGGCAGCATCACCGAGGCCGTGCGGGCGCTGTTCTGGCCGGTGGGGGAGGCCGCACCCCGGGCGGGGCTGTGGTATCCCGCCTACTGGGAGGACATCGAGGAGACGCCCGCCCACATCCTGCTCCACACCTTTTCGGGGCAGGGCTACCACTACCGGCAGTGCTTCCTCGAAAATAAGCTTCTCCCGGCGGAGTACGACGCCATCTTCCCGCAGGGCCACGACGCCGACGACGCTTCCGTGATGGCGATGCTCTGCTTCGACCGCCTGCGCTGGCCGTGGCAGCTGAGCGATGCCGCCCGGGATGCCTACCGGGACTTCCTCAAGACCAACACCGGGCGGGTGCTGACCCGTCTGCTCAAGGCGCAGGACACCGAGGGCGTCAAAGCCCTGCTGGCGCTGGATGTGATGGATACCGATGCCTTTGCCGAGGGTGCTGCCCTCGCGGCCAAGGCCGACAATGCCGAAGCTGCAGCCCTGCTGGCCGACGCAGAGCACAAAAAGCGTGCCGCTGCGCCCCAAAAGAAGAGGTATGATTTTGATTTCTGAGAAGGAAACGTTTTTTGACCCCCGCAAGCCCTTCCAGTCGGCCCGGCCCGAGACTCACGAAGAGTGGCAGGCCCGGATGGGCGGCGAGGTGCTGGCCGTGGTGCGCAGCGGGCTGTATCTGGACTTCCGCTTTTTAGACCAGGCCCTCTCGGCCCTGACACCCACCGCCGACGAGCGGTGCGGGGTGCTGGCGACGGATGGAATTATCCTCTGCTACCAGCCCAGCGCCCTGCTTCGGCTCTACCAGAAGAACCCCAAATATCTCAACCGGCTCTACCTCCACACGGTGTTCCACTGCATCTTCCGCCACCTCTGGCTGCGCGGAAAGCGGGACAAACGCCTGTGGGACCTTGCGTGTGACATTGCGGTGGAGAACGTCATCGACGGTCTTGGCCGCAAGAGCGTCCAGCGCCCCCTGACGTGGGTGCGCCAACACGCCTATGAGGAGATCATCGCGCAGGAAAAAGTGGCTGCCGCAGCTCCCATCTACCGCTGGCTGGTGCGGCAGACTCCCGGCGTTCTCCGCCAGCTGGAAAAAGAATTCTACACCGACGACCACCGCCTCTGGCCCAAAGATGCCTCCGAACAGCCTCAGCAGATGCCTGCGCCGCTGCCCCAGAAGACGTGGCAAAAAATCGGCGAGCGGATGCAGACAGAGCTGGAACTCCGGGACAAAGAGGCCGGTGAGGGCGCGAATGCCATGCGGGAGCAGATCAAAGCCGCAAACCGCAGCCGCCGCAGCTACGGCGACTTCCTGCGCCGGTTCTGTGTCACCCGGGAGGAAGTCCACCTCGACCCGGACGAGTTCGATTTGAACTTTTACACCTATGGCCTGTCGGTCTACGGCAACCTGCCCCTCATCGAGCCGCTGGAGACCCGGGAGAGCAAGAAGATAGAGGAGCTGGCCCTCGTCATCGACACCAGCTACTCCACCTCGGGTGAGCTGGTGCGGGCCTTTCTGGCTGAGACGTACACTCTGCTGAAGGGCAGGGAGAATTTCTTCCATCGGATGAATCTCCACCTCATCCAGGCCGACAACGCGGTGCGGCAGGATATTCCCGTCAAAAACGAAGACGACCTCATCCGTGCCATGAACCATTTCGAGCTGCGGGGCGGCGGCGGCACCGATTTCCGGCCCGCCTTCGAGTACGTCAGCCAGCTCTGCGCCGAGAAGAAGTTCTCAAACCTCCGGGGTCTGCTCTATTTTACCGACGGTATGGGGACTTACCCGGCCCGACGCCCGGCTTACGACACGGCATTTCTGTTTCTGGGAGACCGCTTCGACGACGCCAATGTGCCGCCCTGGGCGATGAAAGTGGTGCTGGACGAAGAAGAATTTGCCGGTGAGGCCGCCCGCAGCGCCTCGGCCCTGTCCGAAGCGCTGGCGGAGGAAGACGACCTCTACCGTGACCTCAACAATTCGTGATAACGAGGGAAAGAATATGAACATCAAACGAGCCAAAGAAGAGATCGAGCATACCGTCAAAGCGTACCTCGCCAAAGATGCTCTGGGCGAATACGCCATCCCGGCCATCCGCCAGCGCCCCATCCTGCTGATGGGGCCTCCGGGCATCGGCAAGACCCAGGTCATGGAGCAGGCGGCGCGGGAGTGCGGCGTGGCGCTGGTGGCCTATACCATCACCCATCACACCCGCCAGAGCGCCGTGGGCCTGCCCTTCATCCGTCAGCGCAACTACGGCGGCCGGGACGTCTCTGTGACGGAGTACACCATGAGCGAGATCATCGCCAGCGTCTACGCCAAGATGGAGGCCACCGGCCTGAAAGAGGGCATCCTCTTCATCGACGAGATCAACTGCGTCTCCGAGACGCTGGCCCCCACCATGCTGCAGTTTCTGCAGTGCAAGACCTTCGGCAATCAGGCCGTGCCTGCGGGCTGGGTCATCGTGGCGGCAGGCAACCCGCCGGAGTACAATAAATCCGTCCGCGATTTCGACATCGTCACCCTCGACCGCGTCCGCCGGATGGACATTGAGCCGGATCTGCCGGTCTGGAAGGACTACGCCCGTGCAGCCCACATCCACAGCGCGATCCTGAGCTATCTCGAACTGCACCCCCAGAACTTCTACCAGATAAACGCCGACGTGGACGGCACCCAGTTCGTCACCGCCCGCGGCTGGGAAGACCTCTCCAACCTGCTCAATACCTATGAGTCGCTAGGCCTGCAGGCCGACGAAGAGCTCATCCGCCAGTATATCCAGCACCAGAAGATCGCCGAGGACTTCTCGGCCTACCTCGACCTCTACTACAAGTACCGTGACGACTACGGCGTGGAGGATATTCTGGCCGGTCAGGCCAAGCCTGCCGCTTTTGCGCGGCTGCTGCAGGCCCCCTTCGACGAGAAGCTGAGCCTCGTGAGCCTGATCCTGTCCGGCCTCGAGACGCGCTTCTCTGCCTCCCGGCGGGCAGACGCTGCGGCCGACAGCTGCTATGCCTTCCTGCGGGAGACGAAGAAAGCCTTTGCCGAGATGCCCGCAGAGCTGGCGCAGGAGCCGAACTGCTGGGCGCAGCTCTTTGACCAGATGACCGCCGACTACGAGGCCGAGACCCAGAAAAAGCGGACCGCCGGTCTGCTGGATAAGCCCACGCTGGAAGCCCGTTTGCAGACCGCCAAGACCCTGCGCAGCTGGGAGAAAGAGCTTCTGCGCGCCGCTGCACCGGATGCGGACGCCGCTTTCAAGGTGCTGCGCACCCAGTTCGGCACCCTGTCGGACGCCCGGGACACCGCCCAGCAGACGGCCAGCGCCGCGCTGGAAGCGGCCTTCGACTTTATGGAGCAGGCATTCGCCGAGAGTCAGGAGATGGTGGTCTTCGTCACCGAGCTGACCCTCTCGCCCGCCGCCCATGCCTTCATTGCCGAAAACGGCTGTGAGCGGTATTTCCAGTACAACAAAGACCTCCTGCTCGACCACCGCAAGGCGGCCCTGAACCAGGAGCTGGAAGCCGAACAGCGGCGGCACGGGATGCTGTAAAATATGCAAAGAAGAGGGAGCGCACTGCGGTGCGCTCCCTCTTCTCGTATGTAAAAACAAAAGAAAAAGCATCTTGATGAAATCAAGATGCTTGGTGGTTGCGGGGGCCGGATTTGAACCAACGACCTTCGGGTTATGAGCCCGACGAGCTACCAGACTGCTCCACCCCGCGATATTTACTTTTTGCTTTTCAGCGGCTCTCGCTGACTGCTCAAGTATAATACCACAGGGCGGGCAGAATGTCAACCCTTTTTCGAAAAAACTTTTACTTTTGCTTTTTGCTGCGCTTTCTGCGCCATGCAAGCACCGCAGCAACGGCGGCGCACGCCAGCACTGCCAGCGGCCAGACGCAGGCCAGTGCCACCACCAGCTGCTGCAGGCCGTTCACAAAGTTGCCCCAGCCGGAGGTAAAGGCGGTGCCGATGCGGGAGAAAAAGCCCTCGTCCGCAGGGGTGTAGGTCTGCACCTCGTTCAGGTCGATATACACGGTGCACTGCTGCACTTGGTCGCTGTACCAGTCCAGCTGGCTCTGCCAGCTTTCGATCTGGGACTGCACTTCGGTAAGGGAGTCCTCGATCTGCAGCAGGTCGGAAAGATTTTCGGCCTTTGCCTGCAATTGCTGTAAGCGGGTGCGCTGTGCCTGCAGGTTAGAAAGCCGCGCGGACACGTCCATATACTGAGTGGTCACATCATCGGCCTGCTGGCTGCGGTAGGTCACATTACCGGCAGCGGCCACAGCATCCAGAAAGCTCTGGTAGTTGGCCTGCGGCACCCGGTAGGTCAGGTTGACCGAGCGGCTGGAGCCGCTGCTGGAATACTCACTGCTGGATTCCAGATAGCCGCCCGCTTCGGCAAGAGCGCTGTCCAGCGCACTGCGGGCTGCTTCGTAGTCCTTGCTTTCCAGCGTCAGGTTGGCAGTGTAGATGATCTTGGCGCTGTCCACCGCAGGGGCAGCAGCTTCGGTGCTGCCGGTGCCGCTGTACTCCGTTTCCAGAGAGCGGTCGTCTGCCTCCAGACTGTAATTCACCGCCTCGGGGGCGCTGTCCAGCGCGGCGTGCTGGAGATCAAAACTGTCCGATGCCACAGAAGCAGCGGAGCTGTTGGCAGCGCCCTCGGCTGCGTACAGGGCGGGCGCGCTGCTTTTGGCGCTGCCCATCCCGATGCCCAGATGCAGGGTGCTGTAACCCAGCACACACACAGCCAGACAGGCGGCCAGCGTGCCCAGCTGCTTTACCGGGAAGTGGATGGGCTTTTTCTTCTTGGTTTCGGTGTTCAGGGGTGCTGCGGGTGCAGCGGCCTGCGGGGCAGGGGCGGCCATCATGGGCTCATCCTTTTCCTCCGCAGTCAGGGTGTCGGTCATGGCCAGCAGTTTTGCCTTCAGATCGTCCGGGGCAGTCAGGTCATCGACCTCCATCTTGTATTCATACCACCTCATCTTCGATCTCCTCCTTCAGCATCGTATGTAACTGTGCCCGTGCGCGCCGCAGCCAGCTTAGTACCGTGTTTGTGGGCACCGCCATCATCCGCCCGATCTCTGCCGCAGTGTATCCTTCGTAGTAATGCAGATAGATGGCATTGCGGTAGTTTTCCGGCAGCGTGCGAATGGCATCCAGCACACTGCCGTCCTCCGCAAGGACATCGGGGGCGGGCAGGTTCTCGTCCAGCTCGGTGTCCTTTTGGTGGGCGGCGCGGGTCAGGTCCCGGCAGCGGTTGATGGCCACCCGCAGCAGCCATGCTTTGAGATGCTCCTCACTCTCAAAGATGCCGTTGTAGTGCAGCAGCTTTTCAAACACATCCTGCACCACATCTTCAGCATCGGCTGTGCAGCGGCAATTATGCACCGCAGTGCGGTAGACGGTGTCGCTGTAACGCTGCACCGCCAAGGTAAAAACTTCGTTTCTGGTCAGCTGTCCCATTGTATAAACTCTCCTTGGATGCCCGGAAGCGGGCTTCTCGATGGAATGTTTGTGGTTCTCACGGGGACGTTCACTCAATATACGGCTCAGCATCCCCGATTATTGCAGAACAAAACCCGGTTCCTTCCATTTTTTGTGTGCCGGACGCACCGGCCGCATGACGCGTCCACATTCTCCGACGGGAGTTGGATATCCTGCCGGTTTACCGGTCAGTATACCACGGAATCGCAAAAAGTAAAAGAGGGGAGCCCTCCCTTATTTATAGACCCTTTGCAGCAGCGCCAGCCGCTCGGAGAGAAAGGTCTCAGCCTTGGGGTGGTGCAGCCAGCATTTGCCGCTTGTGCTGTGCACCAGTTTCTGCGCCAGTGCGGCAGGGGCGGTGTCAATCGCCATCACGTCCTGCATGGTCAATTGCAGGGTGAGCGCCGCCGGAACATCCGGCAGCGGCGGCAGCGGGTCCTCCCACACAAAGGGCGGCAGCAGCTGCACCGCCACAGTCAGGCGGGTGCACTCCTCGGTCAGCAGAAGGGCGGCGGGGGTGCCGTCCGGCTGCACTTGTAGGCTGCTGTATAAAAGCTGCATCCGGGCAGGGGAGAGCAGCCGGGTCAAGCCCTCTGCCGGGGCAGCCGCAAGCTGTAAATACCCGGCGGCTTCCTCCCGGTAGATGCGCCGGGCAGGGGCGTGCAGCCCTGCGTAGAGG
>OIGM01000456.1_pt1 | contig 9974 bp, 6 predicted proteins | sample 1582261 | NCBI WGS metagenome assembly OIGM01 (sample SAMN02674607, study PRJEB24791) | human gut metagenome, SKBSTL069 | isolation source: stool | host: Homo sapiens | place: USA | reverse complement strand
ACCAGGAAAACCGCACCCCCGGCAGCCTGCCGGGAACAAAGACGCAGATGACCATCCGCTCCAAAACGTACATGGGCAGCGGATTTAATGAGCTGAAGTTTGATGATGCGACAGGGAGAGAACAGGTCTACATCCACGCGCAGAAGAACATGGATACCGAAGTGCTCAACGACCGTACCACCACCGTAAAACACGATCACCACGAAACCGTAAAAAATGACCAGACGGTCACGATCCAGGAAGGTAACCGCCTTCTTACGGTGGAAAAAGGCCACAAGATCACCGGAGTACTGAAAGGGTCTTTATCTGAGGATGTCTTTCAGGACAGAGGCACGATTGCCGGTTCGGTGCATGTTGACGCTGTAAACAATGGTGGCGAAGGCGACGGTATACAGGCTTATACGGCGATTAAGGAAATTTTGCTGGCCGTGGAGGAAAGCAAAATTGCGCTGACGCCGGATGGCATTCAGCTACAGGTCGGGGAATCGACGGTAATCAGGCTGTCGAAGGATGGCATCACCATCGTGGGCGGTTCTGTTTTCATCAACTGATTCACTCAGATTATCAGGGAGTATTTTATGCAGTTCACTTTTAATGAAGGCCACATTCAACTGCCGTCTCAATGGCAGGATCAGTCAATGCAGGTCCTGGTGTCCACAGATAACAGTGGCATCAACCTGGTCATTACCCGCGAAGCCGTTCCACAGGGAACCCTGACACCAGAGCTGTACCAGGAAACGCTGGCGCTGTACCAGGGCAAACTTGATGGGTACACCGAACATGCCTGCCGGGAAATCACTCTGGCAGAGGCCCCGGCCTGGCTGCTGGATTATTCCTGGAACGGTCCGGAAGATGAGGGGAATCAGGGGCGGATTAGCCAGATAGCCGTATTCCAGCGGCGTGGAGATACGCTGCTGACCTTCACTTTCAGCACCTCCTTATCCCTGAAGAACAGTCAAAAGACGATGCTGCTGGAGGTGATAAAGAGCTTCACCCCGTTGCCACCGGAGAATGACATCCAAAAGGACCAGCCGCGCTGACATAAACGAGGGATAACACATGAGTGAAGGACCAGGCGGGCCACAGGGAGCGACCGCAGGCGGTACGCTGGCAATGCGAATGCTGTCACAGCAGGCGATGGTCGCCAGCCAGATGAAACGGGCAGCCAACGACAAAGCCATTGCACAGATGCTGGCATCAAAAAAGTCCGGCCCCCCCGCCGCCAGGCTGGGCGATGAAATTCAGCACAAGAGTTTTTTGGGGGCGCTGGCAGGGGCCGTGCTGGGGGCGATAGTGACCATCGCAGAAGGTTGCCTGATTATGGCCGCCTGTGCCACCGGCCCTTATGCGCTGGTTCTGGTGCCTGCGCTGATGTATGCCAGCTATAAGGCGAGTGATTATGTGGAGGAGAAACAGAACCAGCTTGAATCATGGATAAACAGCTTTTGTGACACGGACGGCGCCATCAATACCGGTTCTGAAAATGTAAACATTAACGGAAAGCCCGCTGCCAGGGCCGCCGTCACCCTTCCCCCTCCTCCCCCACCTGGAGCAATACCTGAAATCCCACAGGGGGAACCCTCATGGGGTGATATTGCCACTGACCTGCTTGAATCGGCAGCGGAAAAAGCAGTACCACTGGCGAAGGCCTGGGGGAACGCTGTTATCACCCTGACGGACAGCAATGCCGGTTTTATGGATCGCGTCAGCGCCGGCGCATCGCTTCTGTTTCCCGCCGGTCCGGTATTAATGGAGTTTGCCACCATGGTGGGCGGGCGTGGCGAAATCAAAAAAGATGTGGATTTCCCGGAAGCCGGTGAGGACACGGCGCTCTGCGACAAGGAGAACAAACCACCGAGGATAGCCCAGGGCAGCAGCAACGTCTTTATCAACAATCAGCCCGCCGCGCGCAAGGGCGACAAACTGGAGTGCAGCGCGGCAATCGTGGAAGGTTCGCCGGACGTCTTTATTGGCGGTGAACAGGTGACCTATCTGGATATCCAGCCAGAGTTCCCGCCGTGGCAGAGAATGATCCTGGGGGGAATAACGATAGCCAGCTATCTTCTGCCGCCAGCGGGACTGCTGGGAAAACTGAAGAATCTGGCGAGACTCGGCAAACTGGGGAACCTGCTGGGGAAAAGCGGGAAGCTGCTGGGGGCAAAGCTCGGCGCGTTGCTGGGAAAAACAGGTAAGTCGTTAAAAAGTATTGCCAATAAAGTCATCAGATGGGTAACAGATCCTGTCGATCCGGTAACCGGCGCGTACTGCGACGAACGTACCGACTTTACGCTGGGCCAGACCCTCCCCCTCTCCTTCACCCGTTTCCACAGTTCTGTACTGCCGCTGCATGGCCTGACCGGCGTGGGCTGGAGCGACTCCTGGAGCGAATACGCCTGGGTGCGTGAACAGGGAAACCGGGTGGATATCATCAGCCAGGGAGCCACGCTGAACTTCGCCTTCGACGGTGACAGTGATACGGCGGTTAACCCGTATCACGCCCAGTACATTCTGCGCCGCCGCGATGATTATCTGGAGCTGTTCGACAGGGATGCACTGAGCAGCCGCTTCTTTTATGACGCCTTTCCGGGAATGCGTCTGCGCCACCCGGTGACTGACGATACCAGCGATGACCGCCTGGCACACAGCCCCAATGACCGGATGTACATGCTGGGCGGGATGAGCGACACCGCCAGCAACCGCATCACGTTTGAGCGCGACAGCCAGTACCGGATCACAGGTGTCAGTCACACCGACGGGATCCGGCTTAAACTGACGTACCACGCCAGCGGCTACCTGAAAGCCATTCACCGCACGGATAACGGCATACAGACGCTGGCGACCTACGAACAGGATGCGCGGGGGCGGCTGACAGAAGCGGATGCGCGGCTGGACTACCACCTGTTTTATGAGTACGACGCTGCGGACCGGATCATCCGCTGGTCCGATAACGACCAGACGTGGAGCCGTTTCACCTACGATGAACAGGGCCGGTGCGTGAATGTCACCGGGGCGGAGGGCTATTACAACGCCACGCTGGACTATGGTGACGGCTGCACCACCGTGACGGACGGCAAGGGCATTCACCGTTATTACTATGATCCTGACGGCAATATTCTGCGGGAAGCAGCGCCGGACGGCAGCACCACCATGTATGAATGGGATGAATTCCATCACCTGCTGGCCCGTCACTCCCCTGCCGGGCGGGTGGAGAAATTTGAATACAACGCCGCACACGGTCAGTTAAGCCGTTACACGGCGGCAGACGGCGCGGAGTGGCAGTACCGCTATGATGAGCGCGGCCTGCTCAGCAACATCACCGACCCTGCCGGGCAGACGTGGACACAGCAGTGTGATGAACGCGGCCTGCCGGTAAGTCTGGTGTCGCCACAGGGCGAAGAGACCCGGCTGGCATACACCGCTCAGGGGCTGCTGTCGGGAATATTCCGCCAGGATGAACGGCGTCTGGGCATAGAGTACGACCACCACAACCGGCCGGAAACACTCACCGACGTGATGGGCCGCGAACACCACACCGAATACAGTGGTCACGACCTGCCGGTGAAGATGCGCGGCCCCGGCGGTCAGTCAGTGAGGTTGCAGTGGCAGCAGCACCATAAACTGAGCGGCCTTGAGCGCACTGGCACCGGCGCGGAAGGATTCCGCTACGACCGTCACGGCAACCTGCTGGCGTACACGGACGGTAACGGTGTTGTCTGGACAATGGAGTACGGCCCGTTTGATTTGCCGGTGGCGCGAACGGACGGTGAAGGCCACCGCTGGCAGTACCGCTACGATAAAGACACGCTGCAACTGACAGAAGTCATTAACCCGCAGGGTGAGTCATATCTTTATGTTCTGGATAACTGCGGCCGGGTGACGGAAGAGCATGACTGGGGCGGCGTGGTCTGGCGTTACCGCTATGACGCCGATGGCCTGTGTACCGCCAGGGTCAACGGCCTGGAGGAAACCATCCTCTACAGCCGGGACGCCGCAGGCCGCCTGGCAGAAGTCATCACGCCGGAAGGCAAAACGCAGTATGCCTATGACAAATCCGGCAGGCTGACGGGTATCTTCAGCCCGGACGGCACATCACAGCGCACCGGCTATGACGAACGCGGGCGGGTGAATGTCACCACTCAGGGCCGACGGGCCATTGAATACCACTACCCCGACGAACACACCGTCATCCGCTGTATCCTGCCACCGGAAGATGAACGCGACAGACACCCCGGTGAATCCCTGCTGAAAACCACGTACCGCTACAACGCCGCCGGAGAACTGACGGAGGTCATTCTGCCGGGGGATGAGACGCTGACGTTCAGCCGTGATGAGGCAGGACGTGAAGTGCTCCGGCACAGTAACCGGGGTTTTGCCTGTGAACAGGGCTGGAATGCAGCCGGTCAGCTTACCAGCCAGCGCGCCGGACTTTTCCCGGCGGAAGCCACATGGGGCGGACTGCTCCCCTCACTGGTGCGGGAGTACCGTTACGACAGCGCGGGTAATGTGTCAGGCGTCACCAGCCGGGAAGATTACGGACGGGAAACACGGCGGGAATACCGGCTGGACCGGAACGGCCAGGTCACGGCGGTGACAGCCTCAGGCACCGGGCTGGGCTATGGCGAAGGCGATGAGTCCTATGGCTATGACAGCTGCGGCTACCTGAAGGCGCAGTCTGCGGGCTGGCACCGGATAAGTGAAGAGACTGACCAGTATGCCGGAGGCCACCGGCTGAAACAGGCCGGAAACACGCAGTATGACTATGACGCCGCAGGCCGGATGGTCAGCCGCACCAGACACCGTGACGGCTATCGCCCGGAAACAGAGCGGTTCCGGTGGGACAGCCGTGACCAGCTGACCGGGTATTGCAGCGCACAGGGTGAACAGTGGGAATACCGCCACGACGCCAGCGGCAGACGGACGGAAAAACGCTGCGACCGGAAGAAAATCCGCATCACGTACCTGTGGGACGGCGACAGTATTGCGGAAATCCGGGAATACCGCGATGATAAACTGTACAGCGTACGGCACCTGGTGTTTAACGGCTTTGAGCTGATAAGCCAGCAGTGCAGCCGGGTACGGCAGCCGCATCCGTCCGTGGCCCCGCAGTGGGTGACGCGGACGAATCATGCGGTGAGCGACCTGACGGGCCGTCCGCTGATGCTCTTTAACAGTGAAGGTAAAACCGTCTGGCGACCGGGGCAGACCAGCCTGTGGGGGCTGGCACTCAGCCTGCCCGCAGACACCGGCTACCCGGACCCGCGCGGGGAACTGGACCCGGAAGCCGACCCCGGCCTGCTGTATGCGGGACAGTGGCAGGATGCAGAATCCGGGCTGTGCTATAACCGGTTCCGGTATTACGAGCCGGAAACCGGGATGTACCTGGTGAGTGATCCGCTGGGGTTGCTGGGGGGTGAGCAGACTTACCGGTATGTGCCGAATCCGTGTGGGTATGTTGATCCGCTGGGATTAGCATTTTGCCCCAGAATGCAGAAGACATTGCAAAAATTAACTGACAAGGCTGTTGCTGATATTATCGCTAACCCCAGACTCGCTGAAGATCTGATGTCGGCGGGGAGCTATGCACATTTAAAAAATGGAACTAATTTATATGCAGCCAGTTTTGGTAAGGCTGTTGAACGTAGGGTTGCACAGTTAGTTAGTGACAATTCCCGATTAAGCAAACTTGTTGAACATACTGGTCAGGCCAAGGGGGCTAATGGACAGTTTATATCGAGCCCTGACTTCACCACTAAAGGTAAAGGCGTGTTCGACGTTACAACAAATAAAGCACTCCAAGCGCATATAGACAGATATACTAAAGCTGGTGTGTATACTCCCTATAATGATATTGGTTACTTGGTATATGATGTCGTATATGGATTATCTTTCTAAAGCAAACTAATGGTAACTAAATATGACAAAAGTTCTTGAGAATGAAGAGTTCAATTCTATACATATAGACGAAGGTGGGGTTTTTAATAGTTTACGCTTTGAAAAATGTCTTTTTCAAAGCTGTAGCATACTTAGCAGAAAACTAAATGATAATAGTGATTTACCTCCTCGCTTTGAAAACATTCTCATTAAAGATTGCACTGCTCTTAATTGTGTAAGTGGCCCAGCTTTTTTAAAAGATGTAACTGTTGAGAATTTTAGGACCGGTGATATTTTTCTTATTTATTCCACTATGTTTCATCATGTAACATTAAAAGGAAAGCTTGGGGCAATAAAAATAAATAAAAAAGATTATGTGCGTGACTATGATAGCCATCAAAGACATATTGAGATGATGAGAACGAGATTTTATTCTCAGATAGATTGGGCGATGGATATATCACAGGCGAAGTTTTTAAGTTTCTCCTGCAAAGGTATCCCAGCAAAATTAATTAGACGAGATAGTGAGACTCAATTTGTTGTAACGAGGAAACGTTTCAACTCTATGGATGTACTAAATGCAGAATTTAAAGGACAATACCCGTTTGTTTATTTACTGCTGGAGCTCTTTTTAGAATCAGATGAAGATGACCAGGTATTAGTTACACCATTAGGCAAAGCAAAAAAATATTATCAGCCAATTCTCGAAGGATTTAGAGAGTTAAGACGAGCAGGAATACTCGAACCTAACTAAATAAGGGTTATATTCCGCCAGGATGAACGGCGTCTGGGCATAGAGTACGACCACCACAACCGGCCGGAAACACTCACCGACGTGATGGGCCGCGAACACCACACCGAATACAGTGGTCACGACCTGCCGGTGAAGATGCGCGGCCCCGGCGGTCAGTCAGTGAGGTTGCAGTGGCAGCAGCACCATAAACTGAGCGGCCTTGAGCGCACTGGCACCGGCGCGGAAGGATTCCGCTACGACCGTCACGGCAACCTGCTGGCGTACACGGACGGTAACGGTGTTGTCTGGACAATGGAGTACGGCCCGTTTGATTTGCCGGTGGCGCGAACGGACGGTGAAGGCCACCGCTGGCAGTACCGCTACGATAAAGACACGCTGCAACTGACAGAAGTCATTAACCCGCAGGGTGAGTCATATCTTTATGTTCTGGATAACTGCGGCCGGGTGACGGAAGAGCATGACTGGGGCGGCGTGGTCTGGCGTTACCGCTATGACGCCGATGGCCTGTGTACCGCCAGGGTCAACGGCCTGGAGGAAACCATCCTCTACAGCCGGGACGCCGCAGGCCGCCTGGCAGAAGTCATCACGCCGGAAGGCAAAACGCAGTATGCCTATGACAAATCCGGCAGGCTGACGGGTATCTTCAGCCCGGACGGCACATCACAGCGCACCGGCTATGACGAACGCGGGCGGGTGAATGTCACCACTCAGGGCCGACGGGCCATTGAATACCACTACCCCGACGAACACACCGTCATCCGCTGTATCCTGCCACCGGAAGATGAACGCGACAGACACCCCGGTGAATCCCTGCTGAAAACCACGTACCGCTACAACGCCGCCGGAGAACTGACGGAGGTCATTCTGCCGGGGGATGAGACGCTGACGTTCAGCCGTGATGAGGCAGGACGTGAAGTGCTCCGGCACAGTAACCGGGGTTTTGCCTGTGAACAGGGCTGGAATGCAGCCGGTCAGCTTACCAGCCAGCGCGCCGGACTTTTCCCGGCGGAAGCCACATGGGGCGGACTGCTCCCCTCACTGGTGCGGGAGTACCGTTACGACAGCGCGGGTAATGTGTCAGGCGTCACCAGCCGGGAAGATTACGGACGGGAAACACGGCGGGAATACCGGCTGGACCGGAACGGCCAGGTCACGGCGGTGACAGCCTCAGGCACCGGGCTGGGCTATGGCGAAGGCGATGAGTCCTATGGCTATGACAGCTGCGGCTACCTGAAGGCGCAGTCTGCGGGCTGGCACCGGATAAGTGAAGAGACTGACCAGTATGCCGGAGGCCACCGGCTGAAACAGGCCGGAAACACGCAGTATGACTATGACGCCGCAGGCCGGATGGTCAGCCGCACCAGACACCGTGACGGCTATCGCCCGGAAACAGAGCGGTTCCGGTGGGACAGCCGTGACCAGCTGACCGGGTATTGCAGCGCACAGGGTGAACAGTGGGAATACCGCCACGACGCCAGCGGCAGACGGACGGAAAAACGCTGCGACCGGAAGAAAATCCGCATCACGTACCTGTGGGACGGCGACAGTATTGCGGAAATCCGGGAATACCGCGATGATAAACTGTACAGCGTACGGCACCTGGTGTTTAACGGCTTTGAGCTGATAAGCCAGCAGTGCAGCCGGGTACGGCAGCCGCATCCGTCCGTGGCCCCGCAGTGGGTGACGCGGACGAATCATGCGGTGAGCGACCTGACGGGCCGTCCGCTGATGCTCTTTAACAGTGAAGGTAAAACCGTCTGGCGACCGGGGCAGACCAGCCTGTGGGGGCTGGCACTCAGCCTGCCCGCAGACACCGGCTACCCGGACCCGCGCGGGGAACTGGACCCGGAAGCCGACCCCGGCCTGCTGTATGCGGGACAGTGGCAGGATGCAGAATCCGGGCTGTGCTATAACCGGTTCCGGTATTACGAGCCGGAAACCGGGATGTACCTGGTGAGTGATCCGCTGGGGTTGCTGGGGGGTGAGCAGACTTACCGGTATGTGCCAAATCCGTGTGGGTGGGTTGATCCGCTGGGATTGGCTGCAAGTTCTAAAATCAGCAGTTTGATGGACTATATTGGCGATGGTCGTCGTGTTAGTGGGCATACGGGTTTCCTGGATGGGGTTCGTTTATCACGTAGTCAAATAAACAATATTGCTAAAGAAATGGAGAAGCTAGGAATTAAAGTAATAAGGAAAGCAGATAAATATTTGCCACCAAATGCTAGGGCAGCTTTTGATTATGGCCTTCGCAATATTTATCTTAGGAAAAATGCTACCTTATATGAGGTGTATCATGAAGTGATTCATGCTAAGCAATTTGCGAAAATTGGACGAGAAGCATACGAAGCACTAGGACGTTTATCTAGGGAGGAACACGTTCTAAATGAAATATTAAAAAGTAAAAATTTATTCAATGAGGCGGAAATAGCTCATGCCATAAAATATGTTGAGGGATTGAGAGAAAAATTCATGATGGGACTAATAAATTGATAAAACATAACAAAATAACTATCGAAATGGCTCTTGACTTGGCTCGGCGTGAGTTAGAGTTAAGGGAAATTCCTTATATTAAAAATAGTCTACATGCCAATTACAGCTATAAATCTATTAGTATTGGTTCTAAGCAAGGTTGGTTAATTTCAGCGAAATTAAAAGTCCCTGAAACTTTTGAGCCTGATATGATATTTATTGAGATATCTGACCCAGAAGGTTTTATTAATATTCCTGATGTATTATAAACTACGTTAGAGGTTTTGTTATAAGGTAATCGGTTTCTTTACAGACCGCTGGCGTACATCGCACAGAGGCTGCTAACAGGGATATTCCTGCCTGGATGAACGCAAGGCAAGATCATGGAAATAGTGATATACATCACTATTTCCATCCTGATTTTAGCTATCGCATTAATAAAACAGCGGATGTTAGCCAATATCGAAACCAGTAACCCGTATCACGCCCAGTACATCCTGCGCCGCCGCGATGATTACCTGGTGCTGTTCGACCGTGATGCCCTGAGCTGCCGCTTCTTTTATGACGCCTTTCCGGGAATGCGTCTGCGCCACCAGGTGACCGGCGATACCGACGATGACCGCCTGGCACACAGCCCCGCAGACCGGATGTATACAGGGAAAGATCATCAGAAGTACACTTTTTGTACTAAATAATTCACATTTTATGTTTAAAAATTGAGATATTCCTCATTACCTGAAGCTGTTTTTTATTGCTTATACATGATCAAATACTCCTTACATAATTAAGGAGAACAAAATGGAACTTAAAAAATTGATGGAGCATATTTCTATTATCCCCGATTACAGACAAGCCTGGAAAGTGGAACATAAATTAT
>OIGM01000455.1_pt1 | contig 10000 bp, 5 predicted proteins | sample 1582261 | NCBI WGS metagenome assembly OIGM01 (sample SAMN02674607, study PRJEB24791) | human gut metagenome, SKBSTL069 | isolation source: stool | host: Homo sapiens | place: USA | reverse complement strand
TTCAGGAGCGTGGCTGGAAGTACGCCTTACTGACAGGAGCTACCAACGACCGACCTTCCGAAATAGCCCATTTCACCGAACAAAAAGATGTGCAGGCTTTCCTTATTTCTTTGAAAGCGGGAGGAGTAGGACTTAATCTGACACAGGCCGACTACGTATTTATCATCGACCCCTGGTGGAATCCTGCCGCTGAATCACAAGCTATAGCCCGTGCCCATCGCATCGGGCAGGATAAACAAGTGATTGCCTATCGTTTCATTACTCAAGGCAGTATAGAGGAAAAAATCCTTCAACTTCAAGACGAAAAACGAAAACTGGCAGAGACATTCGTTACTGATAGCGAAACATTGCCAGCATTGAGTAGTGAACAATGGGTGGACTTGCTAAAATGATTTTTTATTATATCTTTGTATCCAAAACCATACAGCATGAAATACAAACTTATCGTGCTCGATCTTGACGGCACACTCACCAACTCTAAAAAGGAAATCACCCCCCGCAACAGGGAAACTCTAATACGTATGCAAGAGCAAGGAATACGACTGGTATTAGCTTCCGGTCGACCTACTTATGGTATTGTGCCATTAGCTAATGAGTTACGTATGAATGAATTCGGTGGATTCATCCTGTCCTATAACGGAGGAGAAATCATTAATTGGGAAACACAAGAGATGGTATATGAAAATGTGTTGCCTAATGAAGTTGTTCCAGTGCTCTACGAATGTGCCCGTACCCATCAACTAAGTATATTAACCTATGACGGAGCAGAGATAATAACCGAAAACTCTCAAGATCCATACGTATTAAAAGAGGCCTTTCTCAATAAAATGGCAGTTCGGGAGACAAATGACTTCCTGACAGACATCACGCTTCCCGTAGCCAAATGCCTCATCGTAGGAGATGCCGATAAACTGATTCCACTTGAAGCCGAACTTTGTCTCCGGTTACAAGGTCGCATTAATGTTTTCCGTTCAGAACCCTATTTTCTCGAATTAGTCCCGCAAGGTATCGACAAGGCTCTTTCTTTGGCCGTCCTGTTAAAAGAAATAGGAGTAGCGCGTGAAGAAGTTATAGCCATAGGTGATGGATATAATGACCTATCCATGATTAGGTTTGCAGGACTGGGGATTGCCATGGGAAATGCTCAAGAACCTGTAAAGAAAGCAGCAGATTACATCACTCTAAGTAACGAAGAAGACGGTGTAGCAGAAGCAATCAAGAAGTTTTGCAATCAACAATAGCCAAACATTTACTGGCATGCCGGCAGAGTTTTAGTTTCTCGGTGAGAAACCTTTGGTTTCAAGGAATGAAACTATTGGTTCCTCGGTGTGAAACTGTTAGTTTCATACCGGGAAACAAATCACATTACTGGTAAAAACGACCCGACACTTAAAATCAACCGATTAAAGATAGGGCGCATATTCAGATTTTATACTAACTTTGCGATTCCAATAAAACAAATATAAAATGTTATGGAACATCAACTTACCATTTACAACACCTTAGATAGAAAGAAAGAGTTGTTTATACCGCTTCATGCACCTCATGTAGGCATGTATGTGTGTGGACCGACTGTTTACGGAGATGCCCATTTAGGACACGCCCGTCCGGCTATAACCTTCGATGTGTTATTCCGCTATCTCACCCACCTAGGATATAAAGTACGCTACGTACGAAATATTACCGATGTAGGTCATCTGGAACATGATGCCGATGACGGAGAAGACAAGATTGCCAAGAAAGCACGTCTGGAAGAGTTGGAACCAATGGAGGTTGTTCAATATTTCCTGAACCGCTATCATAAAGCAATGGAAGCACTGAATGTACTTTCTCCGAGCATCGAACCACATGCTTCAGGACATATCATTGAACAAATCCAACTGGTACAGAAGATTTTGGATGCCGGATACGCCTATGAAAGCGAAGGCTCCGTCTACTTCGATGTAGCCAAATACAATAAAGATTACCACTACGGAAAACTTTCCGGACGTAATCTGGACGACGTATTGAATACCACCCGTGACCTCGACGGACAAAGCGAAAAACGCAATCCCGCCGACTTCGCCCTTTGGAAAAAGGCACAACCTGAACATATCATGCGCTGGCCGTCTCCATGGAGCGACGGTTTCCCCGGATGGCACGCCGAATGTACCGCTATGGGACGCAAATACCTGGGTGAACACTTCGATATTCACGGAGGAGGAATGGACTTGATTTTCCCTCACCACGAATGTGAAATCGCACAATCGGTAGCCTCACAAGGTGATGACATGGTTCACTACTGGATGCACAACAACATGATTACCATCAACGGAACCAAGATGGGTAAATCACTCGGCAACTTCATCACTTTGGACGAATTCTTCAACGGTACTCATAAGCTGCTGGCGCAAGCCTACACACCAATGACAATCCGTTTCTTCATCCTGCAAGCTCATTATCGCAGCACGGTAGACTTTAGCAATGAAGCACTGCAAGCATCCGAAAAGGGTCTGCAACGTCTGATGGAAGCCATTGACGCATTAGATAAGATAACTCCCTCATCGGTAACTTCAGAGGGAATCAACGTGAAAGAACTGCGCGCTAAATGCTACGAAGCAATGAATGACGACTTAAATACACCGATTGTCATCGCACAGCTTTTCGAAGGCGCCCGCATTATAAACAATATCATTGCCGGCAATGCCACCATCTCCGCCGAGGACCTGAAAGACCTGAAAGAAACATTCCATCTGTTCAGCTTCGACATCATGGGATTGAAAGAAGAAAAAGGCTCTTCAGATGGTCGTGAGGCAGCTTACGGCAAGGTAGTAGATATGCTACTGGAACAACGTATGAAAGCGAAAGCCAACAAAGACTGGGCTACTTCCGATGAAATCCGCAACACACTGACAGCACTCGGATTTGAAATCAAAGATACTAAAGACGGTTTCGAATGGAGGCTGAATAAGTAATAAGAAAAGAAAGTGCTCAACGCACCATGCAAATACAAAGAAGACCGGCTCACCACGAACCGGTCTTCTCTTTTTTCATAGAAACATGATAACTAATACCTCTCTTTAAATTCTTGTTTTCTCTTATCTTATTCACTAATTATTTATTTTCCATGAGCATTTCGACCGGCTGTCCATGCTGACAGGTTACTGTCAGTACGGTCTGGTCTCCCTGCTGTTCCAACCGGACATTTTCCATCGGGCTTGTCAATCTCCAATGTCCTTTAAGCCGTATCTCCTTAGTAATAGGACGACTGGGCTCTTTCGTTGTATACGTCTTCTCTTCTATATTCAGATTCGGATCACAGACGCTTAAACGGATACCCTTATCAGATTCCTTTGCATACATCACCATTGTTTCCGCAGGAATAGCCACGAACACTTTATCAGCGGCAGGCTGATAAGCTTCAAAAGCAGCATACGCCGTGATACCTGTCTTTTTATCATAAACAACGTGAGCAGTCTGATCGCGTTGCAACACCTCGTATGCAGGAGTTTTGCGCAGTTCATCGAGATCGGAAGCAGAAGGCTGTATCAATACCATATATTCATAAGTCCCCTCTTTCGGTGCCTTGCCATGTTCTATCCAGGCAGAAGAGAATTTTCCCTTAGTAACTTCACGCGTCTTGTCGTGCCGTGATTCCTGTTCTGCCACCTGTGAGCGAACGGTTCCGTCCACTACATGATAATAATTGTCATAACCATCATGAAGCCAATAGTTATCCTCTCCTACTTTGGGCTCCTTACCATTATATTTTGTCTGGAAAAGAGTCGTTTCCGTAGGATAATCCGCATTGGAGTTCGAAATACCTGTTCCCAGGCAAACCATCCGGTTATCAAAACAGAATACGGATTTACGGGCCACAAAGTCTGGTGTGAAATTCTCATAATCCCGTTCTGCCAATTTCATAGCGAACATTCCATTTTTACCATCTAAAGAACTGCTTCCGGAGAAATTCTCTTTGGAGCGTGCCATAGTCGTTCCTTTCAATGGGCTATCAAGCAAATCGAAAGGCAAATGAATGGTAGTTGTACCCGGCAAACGGTTCCAGTCCCATCCCTCCTGCACAAAACCGCTTCCGGCACGTGACACGGGATTTCCTTTCCCCATAATCTGCACGGAGCCATAACTCTGATAACGTCCGTAACGGTTATCTTTCGTATAAATTTCAGAACCCCATACGTCAGTGGTATATCCTTTCAATGTCACCATCCAATCTGCACGACGGAAAATGCCTGCCGAACCATAGTTGTAAACGAAGAATCCCTGTGGAGCCTGTGCCGGTTGAATACCTTCCTTCTTGAAGAAACGCGCATTCGGAGTATCACTATTGCGTATCAGACGTAAATAGTCAGCAGCCAGACCACGATCAAACGTATTTCCCTGACCGGACAAATCGCCGGATAAAGCTATATTGGCAAATGCTTCGATATCATCGCTTCCCATCTTCCCTCCAAAAGGATGACGGCCACTGATTCCGATGCCCCATTCATAGAAATTGCAATAATTGCGCATAGCAATAAAGGCTGATTTCATGTGTTTGCGCGCATCTTCGGTCAGTTCAAAACTTGTACCATTGGTAAATGCAATATATTCTCCTACAGTCGCAAGTACTCCAGTGGTATATCCCGGATAGAAACCGCCATGATGGAAAGTCGTACCGTCTACCTTTATACCACCGATCGTTCCCGGAGTATAACGCAAAGAAGAAGATAACCAACGTGATAATCCGCTCAACGCTTGCGCCTGTTCTCTTGCATCGGGAAACATCATAGCGGAAATAAATTTCGCCATCAATAACGTATGCCAGGAATCCAACAATTCATCACGTGTTGGAGAGCATGGCTGACGAGTTTCTTGTAGAGCCGCCCAAAAACGCAATGTGGAGAGATAAGCATCCCGATGAGGATGTTTATAGATAGCATCACGCATCAGCCAGGCAGTTGTATATATCTTACGTACCTGATAACCATAATGATGATTGGTACCCATACCGCTACCGTATGCAAATCCCTGATCGATAGCATAGTCGAATACGGTAAAGTAGTTTTTCTTTGATGTTTCGTTCTGGTTATAATAAGCATCATAGGCAAAGCCGGAAAGCATCGTTTCAATATCGTTCCATGACATTTCTCCTTTCTTCTTGTCCTGTTCATCAGGAGCAACAATAGGAGTTCCTATAAATCCCGTCCCAGCGATGGATGGACTGATAGCCGCTTTCTCAAATGTTTTATAGGCAGCATTAATAGGCCCTTGCGGTGCCTTTTTCACTTCCAGAAAATCTGTCAAACGTTGTTCGATAGTCTTCAGCTCCTTCTTTTGTTCGCTTGTCAATTTAGAAGGCAGAGGAATATCATACGACTGTTGTTCCCATTTCCACACGAGACACCAATGCCACAGGTCACGATTAGACAGCCCATTATTGGTAGGCAACTGTTGGTCGGGAGTGGTACGAAGATTCATTTTCTTTTCCGGAAAAATCAGACGGTCAAGAAAGATACGTCCCTTCCGTTGCGGGGCAACCAGCCGATAGGCTACGATCTTCTTATCTTTCTTGTCGCCCTGCATATACTCAAAAGAGATCCAGCAAGCCCGCCAGCCTGCTGCCTGCAAACGATAAGAGAACCAGTAAGAGACTTCTCCCTCCTTATTCAGAAACTCAAAACGAATAGAATCCTGCTGCGGTTTCTCATTATAAATCCACAAGGTAATGCCGAACTGCTTCTCGTTTCTCGTATTCAACGATAAAGGAGCAATTTGAACATCCAGTGTAGAACCGGGCTGAAAGTCCCATTCCAGACTACTTTCACCCTCTTTGTAAAAAAGAGAAGAGATTTTCACTTCTCCCTTTCCGGAAACTGTAAATGCTTCGGGCACTTCTTCTTCAAATCCGATGAGTTGAGCGAAAGCTGAAGGAATGATTCCCAAAAGGAATAATACTATAAAACAACTGTTTTTCATTACTATTTTCAATTTAAACGCGGATGCGGATTAACACCTATTATTGTCGCAGAGATTTACTCCTAAAATTGGCACTTATTTGAGTTAATCAGCGTTTTATAAATTACTAATCGCTAATAAGGAATCCGATCCGACAGAATCTTTTCCGTATACCAAGGATCATTAATTTCCTTCAACATAGCTCCCATTTCACCGCAAAGTTGTGCCACAATCTCCTTATTTTCTTCCAAAGGCAGGTTATGCAGTTGATATGGATCTTTTACATCATCGAATAAGAGGCTTTTCTTCAATTGCTTCGTATCACGGTCGATATATAACGCCAATGTATATTGAGCCGTCTTGATACCTCTTGAAGAAGGGAAGTAAGTCTGCACCAATCCATTTTCATCTTTATCACCATCTACATTCTGAATATACAGTGCACCTGTAGGACGAACAATTTCAGCCTTTTCATCGAAGAAAAGAGGAGCGAAATTACGTCCCTGCACTTCCGCCGGAATAGAATCACCCAGACCGCACAAGCCAAGCACCGTAGGCATAATATCAGGAGCGGAGAGCAATAAATCATCTACCCTCGGCTGAATCTTACCGGGAAAACGAACCAGGAACGGAATATTCATGGATTCAGAATAAGGGGAATTCTTCGGATCATCAGTGCACTGGCTACACATCGTCTCACCATGATCGGAAGCAAAGATTACGACTGTATTCTTATCCAATCCCAATTCTTTCAATGTCGTCAAAATCTGTCCGAAAGCACGGTCTACTCCGGTAACGGAAGCGAAATAATAACGTGCAGACTCCGCTTTCTTCATCTTCAAATCGACATTCGGACGAATCAACAGACTATCCAGAGGCTGATCTTTATAAAGATTAAAATCCTGCTCTTCACAGTCATTCAAGGAGCGATACGGGCTGTGAGGAGGATTCATGCCCACCATTATGAAGAAAGGTTTCTTGGTATCACGTACGTTACCGTCATTTTTCAGATAAGAAATGACTTTGCCTGATTCGTGCAAAGGTGACCATTCCTTCGGATCGTGTCTCTTACCATCCGTATCCCAATAATGCGGGTTCTTGTGTTCGTCAAATGTTCCGTAAGAATACCAGTAGTTAAAGCCGTGCCGGCGTTCTTTCGGTGTATAGGCATCCCATGCCGGACGTTTTTCTTCCACATACTGTCCCGGATGTTCGGGATCGTTCGGAGTCGGGAAGTCAGCGTGAAGTTTACCAAAATAAGCACAGTCATAACCTGCTTTGCTGAACACATCGCCGATACATTCCGCATCCTCGCGTAAGGAACTGATCGGACGTGTAGAATTGCAATTCAATGGTACACCGCTTTTGTTCGGATACATACCGGTCAGTAACATTCCACGATGAGGGCTGCTCAACGGACAGTTACTCTGTGCAGACGACAAGACCATAGATTCACGTGCAAAGGCATCCAGATTAGGAGTATGCACGGGGTCTCCTTCAAAGTTTACTTTATCCCGAAATCCGTCCTGGCTCCAGAAGCCCATCGCCTGGTTACGGTATTGATCGGGAAATACATAGATTATATTAGGATGCTCCGCTTGTTGGGACGCTTGCTTCGGAGCCTTGCAACCTTGTGCGGCAAACAGCGTCAAGCCTCCTACAAGAAGGTTTATAGGTTTATTCATGATAGTTTATGATAAATAATTAAAACAGGTAAATGACAAACGGTCAATAGAAAGTTATAGATAATAAGTAGCGAATGATAAACGGTAAACATGTTCCGTCAGAATCCGCTAAGCATTCACCGTTCACTGTTTACCGTTCATTGTCTATTTCTTATTTCTTTTCCAAATCTCTTTTACGCATCAGTCCTTCCAAGAAATAATAGTCAGCATAGTTCAGAGGAACGTCAATTTCCTGACCGTGAGGAATACTGCCAACCGAATGCATCAGGATAAAGTTTCCATTTGTTCCAACTTCTGCGCGATAAGCAGGTGAGCCCAAACTTTCCATTATCTTATCAGCCGTTTCCTTGTAGTGGTTGCCCGGCAGATAGCCATCCAGTTCATAAAGGGCAGAGGCTGTACAAGCTGCTGCAGAAGCATCGCGCGGTTCGTTCGGAATATTCGGAGCATCATAATCCCAGTATGGTACGAGGTCTTCCGGCAGGTTCTTATTATTAAAGATGAAGTTATAGACCTTTTGTGCCTGGTCGAGATATTTCTTGTCTTTGGTATAGCGATAGCAGGTAGTATATCCATACAGAGCCCATGCTTGTCCGCGAGCCCAAGCCGATTCGTCGGCATATCCCTGTGCAGTTTGTCTCTTACGCACTTCTCCTGTCTCCGGATCGTAATCTACCACATGGTAGCAGCTGTTGTCCGGACGGAAGTGGTGAGCCATTGTTGTATCAGCATGTTTCACTGCAATATTGTAGAAAGTAGAATCTCCGGAAAGAGCTGTTGCTTCAAATAAGAGTTCGAGATTCATCATATTATCAATAATCACCGGACATTTCCATCCCCGTGTTCCCTGCCAACCTTTATCGGCATCCCATGACTGGATAACGCCTGCATTCGGACGAAAACGAGTGGACAATGATTTGGCAGCTTCTATAATAACGTCTTTGTACTCTTTCTTATCTGCCATGCGATAGCCGTTCAAATAACTGCAACCGATCATGAAACCTACATCATGATGCCATTTCAGATATTTCACAGAATCAAGAGCTTCTGTATATTTCTCAGCCAGCGGCAACCATTTCTTATCACCCGTCAGATTATAAGTCAACCATATACTACCGGGAAAGAAACCGGAGCACCAGTCATCAATAGGTATGTAAGAAATGCTACCGTCTTTGTTGATAGTTCTTGGATTCAGGATCTTACCAGATTTTTCAATAATATCCGTTTGAATCGTGTTTTGTGCAACTGCGTTGTCGATGTTGTCCTGAATAAAGTCTACTTCAACCTTTTTTTGTCCACCGCAACTCGTTAAGATCAAAAGGGAAAGTCCTAATGCGCTAAGAATTGTTTTCATAATACAAGGATTATTTGTTAAGTGATTAATTTTCCTGATGGCAAAAGTAGTGCATTTAAAGAGAATAGACCGACCCAAATAATCCAAATGAGGAACTATTTTGGTACATTTTACTGAAAAAATTATTTGCACAAGCATTTCCAAAGACTTTCCAACTCAGTTTGGTCGTCTTAACACAACTGACCCAACAAATTAGTCAGCACAGTATTTATTATCTCAAAACTCATTCATTAAATTCATTTCTATTCATTGTTATTAAAGATATAAAACTATATTCTACCGCTATAAGACTAGTGTAAACTCGAAGTTTAAATGACAACAACACCTTATTTCAAGTACATTACAGATAGCTTCTTTCACGCCAAAAGGCAATACTTAACCTTTTTTAATTCTATAAGAAGCCAATAAGACATCGTTTATAGGAAATTAGTGTATATTTGCAGAGCATAACTATAAAACGCATGTTCAATAAAAACAATTACACCAACAATTTCAACCAATTTTTCATTGACTATCAACGCCGCTTCATTCATTTTGCCTCTACGTACGTGCATGATGAAGCCGTGGCCGAGGACTTTGTCATTGAATCAATTATGTATTATTGGGAAAACAAGGAACGATTGCCTTCAGACATAAACATACCAGCTTATGTTTTGACTGTCTTGAAGCATAAATGTATAGATTATCTTCGAAATCAACAGGTTCGTCAAATGGCTTCCGATAAAATCTTTCAAATCTACTCTTGGGAGTTATCTAATAGAATCGCAACTCTAGAAGAACTTGAACCTAATGAAATTTTCACAGCTGAGATTCAAGAAATCGTAAATAGAACCTTAGAAACTTTACCGGAGCAAACCAGACGTATTTTTGCCATGAGTCGATACGAAAATAAATCCCACAAAGAAATAGCAGACCTATTGAACATGACAACAAAAGGTGTCGAATATCATATAAACAAAGCCACAAAAGTTCTACGAATAGCTTTAAAAGACTATTTGCCAACAACGCTACTTCTTTTTTTCTTAAA
>OIGM01000431.1_pt1 | contig 10360 bp, 9 predicted proteins | sample 1582261 | NCBI WGS metagenome assembly OIGM01 (sample SAMN02674607, study PRJEB24791) | human gut metagenome, SKBSTL069 | isolation source: stool | host: Homo sapiens | place: USA | reverse complement strand
CGATCTCTGGCTGATCTCCACGTTGGCACCGTCCATGGTGCCCAGCGTCAGCGCACCGTTCAGCATAAACTTCATGTTGCCGGTGCCGGAAGCTTCCTTGGAGGCAAGGCTGATCTGCTCAGAAAGGTCGCAGGCCGGGATCAGCTTTTCGGCGGCGGTGACGTTGTAGTTCTCCACAAACACCACCTGCAGCCACTTGGACACCTCCGGGTCTGCGGCGATGACCTTGGAGAGGGTCAGCAGCGCATGGATGATGTCTTTTGCAATGGTGTAGGCGGGAGCGGCTTTGGCGCCGAAAATGCTCACCAGCGGAGCGGCGGGCAGGTGCCCGGCCTTGATCTCGTAGTACTGATGGATGAGGTACAGCAGGTTGAGCTGCTGGCGCTTATACTCGTGCAGGCGCTTGGACTGGATATCGAACACGGCATCGGTGTTCACAGTCACCTTCTGGGTGTGCAGCAGCCAGTCGGCCAGCGCTTCCTTGTTGGCCTTTTTCACAGCGGTCAGCTCGCTGAGCACCGTCTCGTCCCCGGCAAAGGCCAGTAGTTTTTCCAGCTCGGCGGCGTCCTTGCGGAAGCCGGAGCCAATGTGCTTTTCCAGCGTGGCGGTCAGGCGCGGGTCGCACTCCAGCAGCCAGCGGCGGAAGGTGATACCGTTGGTCTTATTGTTGAACTTTTCCGGGTACAGCTCGTAGAAGCCGTGCAGCTCAGAGTTTTTCAGGATCTCGGTGTGCAGCGCCGCCACGCCGTTGGTGGAGTGGGTGAAGTGGATGTCCATGTGTGCCATGTGCACCCGGTCGTCCTTGTCGATGATGGCAAGGCTCTCGTCCTCGGTGCGGGTGCGTGCCAGTGCATCCAGCTTTTCGATGATGGGCATCAGCTGGGGCACCACGGCGTCCAGATAGGTGCGGGGCCACTTTTCCAGTGCTTCGGCCAGAATGGTGTGGTTGGTGTAGGCGCAGGTCTTGGTAACGATCTCCACCGCTTCCTCGAACTCAATGCCGCGCGCGCCCAGCAGGCGGATCAGCTCCGGGATGACCATGCTGGGGTGGGTGTCGTTGATCTGGATGGCGGCGTAGTCTGCCAGATCATGGTAGTTGCAGCCCCGGGCGGCGCACTCGGCCAGAATGAGCTGTGCACCGGCAGAGACCATCAGGTACTGCTGGTATACCCGCAGACGGCGGCCGGCTTCATCGGAATCGTCCGGGTAGAGGAAGAGGGTCAGGTTCTTGTCGATGGCGGTCTTATCGAAGGCAATACCGTCATGGACGATGCTCTCGTCAATGGTGTCCAGATCGAACAGGTTCAGGGTGTTGGTGCGTCCCTCGTAGCCGGTGACCGCCAGCTTGTACAGCCGGGCGGTGTACTCCTTGCCCGCCAGTTCCACCGGGTAGGTGGTGTCGGTCTTTTCCGCCCAGCTGTGGGCAGTCAGCCACGGGTCGGGCATTTCGTTCTGCACGCCGTCCTCAAAGGACTGATGGAACAGACCAAAATGGTACCGCAGACCTACGCCGTCGCCGGGCAGGTTCATCGTTGCCAGAGAGTCGAGGAAGCAGGCAGCCAGACGCCCCAGACCGCCATTGCCCAGAGAAGGCTCCGGCTCTACCTCTTCAATGTCGGAAAGGCGCTTTCCGGCAGCAGCCAGCGCAGACCGGGCTTCGTCGTACAGCCCCAGATTGATGAGGTTGTTGGACAGCAGCTTGCCAATAAGGAATTCAGCGCTGATATAGTACAGCGTGCGCCCGGTGACCGGCCGCACGCGGTCGGCGCTCTTCTGCCGCACAAGTTCCAGCAGTGCCAGATACAGCTCCTGGTCGGTGCAGTCTGCCAGCAGCTTGCCGGTAATACTCTGTAACGTTTCGGTAAAGCTCATAAAAGCATCCTCCTTTGCTAGGGTGTATCTGAAAAGTCGAAAATTCAGTCTGTTTCTCTGTTTTCAGATACACCTTACGGAAAACAGGTTTGACATCTGTATTTCAAGATATACCACATAGAACGTTCAAAATCTTGCCTAAATAGTGCAAACTATGGTACAATCCTATCATCAGGGGGGTGAGACGATGCAAAATCAGGCATCTTTGCAGGAGACAAAACAGCACGGTGCAGTGCGGTTTCCGTTCAATCTGTACCCCTGCACCATTCCGGGGGATTTTCAGCAGGTGGCACTCCACTGGCACGAGAGCATGGAGCTGGTCTTTGTCAAGCAGGGCACAGGGCTGGTGCAGGTGGGCGCTGTGACCTACCCGGCCTACCGGGGGGATATCTTCCTTTTTGCCCCGGGCACGCTCCATGCGCTGCGGCAGGCAGAGGAGCAGCGCATGGAATACGAAAATATCATCTTTGAGCCGGAGCTGCTGGGCGGCGCGGAGGACCTTTGCGCCGAAAAGTATCTGCTGCCGCTGCAAAGCGGGCGGCTTTCGCTGCCGGTGCGTCTGACCCCGAACGATTTGTGCTATCTGCAAGCCGCCGCCTGCCTGCGGGAGCTGGAGGATGCCAACCGCGCCAAGCGCCCCGGCTACGAGCTGCTGGTAAAAGGGGCGCTGCTGCGCTTTCTTGCCCTGCTCATTGCACAGGGCAGGCAGTGTCTCCCCACCGAAACCGCCGACACCCAGCGGCTGAAAACGGTGCTGCAATGGCTTTCGGCACATTATGCCGAGCCGCTCCGGGTGGCGGATGCAGCCGGGGTCTGCTCCTTCAGCGCCAGCCATTTTATGCGCTGGTTCCGGCAGATGACCGGGCAGAGCTTTATCTCCTTTCTGAATGAGTACCGGCTGAACACCGCCGCCGAGGTGCTGCAGACCACGGACGAGACTGTGCTGACCATCGCCTCCCGGTGCGGGTTTGAAAACCTCTCCTATTTTAATCGGGCGTTCAAGGCGCATTTTGGCATGACCCCGCGGGAGTACCGGAAAAAATAAGCAGACCGGGTCTGATGGGAAAGCGAGAACAGCCTGCATTCCGGTGCGCTCTGCACGTTCTGAAAGACGTCAATCTTGAGGTCGCCGAGGGCGAAAAGCTGGTGATCATCGGGCCGTCCGGTTCAGGCAGGTCCACCACGGTGCGCTGCATGAATTTTCTGGAAGAGCCCACCAGCGGCCATGTCTACATAGACGGGCAGGAGCTGACGGCCAAAAACAAGACCAGGCTTGTGCGCCAGTTCTTGGGCAAGATCATCCGGTAAGCAATTTTGGTCACTGCGGAGCTGCCGCAGCACAAGCGGCACCCGTTGTGGATAGAGCAGCCCATGGGGGACGGAAGGGAAAGCCGTCCGGGCTGCGGACTTTATAAATAAAAGAAAAAGCGATGACCCGTGCAGGTGGGTCATCGCTTTTCTCGTCCCTTGCGGGACAGGCAGGGTAAATGATAAGAAGGTAAATGAAGAAAATAGCAAGGTGAAAAACAAAGGCGTGTGCGGAGCCGAATTTGCTGCTCCAAAGTGAAGATGTATCCAAGTTTCGCTTTTGTTGGATACAACATACCACTTCGGAACGAAAATTGCAAGAGGTTTTTTAAAATTTTTGCCCAAAATTACGCGGGAAATCGCATTTTTGTAGAAACGCACAAATTTTACGGAAAGTTCCCGGCAAACTGACGAACAAGCATAAAAACGGAACAACAGCCGCAAGACCGCGCAGGGATACCTTTATAAAACCGGCGGGCAATGGAAGTTAGGCGTGGAAAGCTGATTTTCGTGGGATATAGCCTGCACCGCTTTACAAGCAGCCGGGGGTGTGTTAAGATGGACACATCTGCTGTAACCGGAAAAATGCACGCGCCGGGCAGCGGCGGCGTACCGGGAAAAGTGCCCGGTGCCGGGAGGGGAGAAACGAATGACAAAGCTACTGCATGGCAATGAAAAAAACAGGCTGACCGGCGGGCGCGAGCCGCTGTTCAGCCAAAAGGAGCTGCTGGTACTGGCCATCCCGCTGCTGGTGGAGCAGCTGCTGGAAGTGACGGTGGGCATGGCCGACACCATGATGGTGTCCCGCTGCGGCGAGGCGGCAATCTCCGGCGTCAGTCTGGTGGATATGATCAACAACCTTATCATCGTGCTGTTTGCGGCGCTGGCTACCGGCGGCGCGGTGGTGGTAAGCCAGTATCTGGGCGCAAAGGACAGGCCGGATGCCGACAAAAGCGCCGGTCAGCTGCTGCTGCTCAGCGGCTTGTCCGGTGCGGTGATCGGCGCGGTATGCTTTGTGCTGGCACGCCCCATGATCCGGCTGTTCTACGGCTCTATTGATACCGACGTGCTGGACGCAGGCGTGAAATATTTGCAGATCATCGCCCTCAGCTACCCGTTTCTGGCTCTGTATAACGGCGGCGCGGCGCTGTTCCGCAGCATCGGCAACTCCAAGATCTCCATGCAGATCAGCTTTCTGATGAACATCATCAACATCGTGGGCAACGCGGTGTGCATCTTCGGCTTCAAAATGGGAGTGGACGGCGTAGCGTGGCCCAGTGTGGTGTCCCGCATGGTGGCTGCGGCGCTTATCCTGCGCAAGTGCTACCGGGAGGATGCGGTGCTTACCGTGCCCAAGACCCTGCGGCTGGACGGCGGCATGGCAAAGCGCATTCTGGGCATCGGCATTCCCTCGGCCTTTGAGAATAGCCTGTTCGAGGCCGGGCGCATTCTGGTGGTGAGCATGATCTCCACCTTTGGCACAGTGCAGATTGCAGCCAATGCCGTGGCAAACAATCTGGACGGCATGGGCGTCATCCCGGGCAAGGCCATCAGTCTGGCCATGATCACGGTGGTGGGGCGGTGCATCGGCGCCGGCGACCACGAGCAGACCGTTTACTACACCCGCAAGCTGATGCTGTGGGCTTACATCACCATGGGGCTTTCCAACGGAGCGATCTTGCTGTTCCTCCGGCAGCTGGTGGGCATCTACGCCCTTTCCGGCGAGACGATGGAATTGGCCATCACACTGGTCACCATCCATGCGGGCTGCGCCATCATCTTCTGGCCGCTGTCCTTCGTGCTGCCCAACGCCCTGCGCGCAGCCAACGACGTGAAATTCACTATGGTGGTGTCCATCCTCAGCATGGCGTGCTGGCGGCTGGGCTTCAGCTATCTGCTGTGCGTTCGCATGGGCTGGGGCGCTGTGGGCGTGTGGGTGGCTATGGTCATCGACTGGACCTGCCGTGTGACCTGCTTTGTGCTGCGCTTCCGCAGCGGCGCATGGAAAACAAAATATCAGGCATAACATAAGGAGAAGAGCATGAAACTGATCAGCTGGAACGTGAACGGTCTGCGCGCCTGCCTGACCCACGGCTTTGCCGAAAGCTTTGCTGCGCTGGACGCGGACATCTTCTCGGTGCAGGAGACCAAGATGCAGCCGGGACAGGCGGATTTTGCGCCGGAGGGCTACACCGAATACACCTACTCGGCCGAGAAAAAGGGCTACTCCGGCACGGCCTGCTGGTGCAAAACCGCACCGCTGGCAGTGACCACCGGCATCGGGCTGGAGCAGCATGACCACGAGGGGCGGGTGCTGACGCTGGAATACCCCGGCTTTTATCTGGTAAACTGCTACACCCCCAACAGTCAGGACGGGCTGAAGCGGCTGGACTACCGCATGGAGTGGGAGGACGTCTTCCGGGCATACCTGCTGGCACTGGACGCCAAAAAGCCGGTGATCCTGTGCGGCGATCTGAACGTGGCACACACCGAGATGGACATTAAAAACGCCAAGACCAACCGCATGAGCGCGGGCTTTACCGACCAGGAGCGCGCCAAGATGACCGAGCTGCTGGCGGCGGGCTTTGCGGACAGCTTCCGGGTGGTGCACCCGGACGAGGTGAAGTACAGCTGGTGGAGCTACCGCTTCCACGCGCGGGAAAAGAACGCGGGCTGGCGCATCGACTATTTTATCGTTTCCCGGCGCATTGCAGACCGCATCCGCGCCGCCGAGATCCACAACGAGATCTTTGGCTCCGACCATTGCCCGGTGGAGCTGCAGATCGACCTGTAATATAAGGAGAAGCCAATGCTGAAAAATTATCTTCTGATCTTCTTTATCTCCATGGTGCCCATCATCGAACTGCGCGGGGCCATCCCTATTGGGCTGGGCATGGGGCTGCCGGTGCTGCCCACCTACCTTTTGTGCGTGCTGGGCAATATGATCCCGGTGCCCTTCATCTATCTGTTTGCCCGCAAGTTCCTCATCTGGGGCTACCACAAGCCCCTCATCGGCCCCATCTGCCGCTTTTGCATCAATAAGGGCGAAAAGGGCGGCCGCGCACTGGAAGCCAAGGCAGGCAAGGGTCTGACCGTGGCGCTGCTGCTGTTCGTGGGCATCCCGCTGCCGGGCACCGGTGCATGGACGGGCACGCTGGCAGCCTCCATTCTGGATATGAAGTTCAAGGATGTGCTGATCGCCTGCATGGGCGGCGTGCTGCTGGCGGGCATCATCATGGGCTTGGCAAGCGCCGGTCTGCTGGGCGCGCTCAGTGGGCTGTTTGCGGCGGGCTGACAAAACGCGGACGTTTTTGTCGTGAAAAATGCCGGTAGCATTTCCGCGCGGAGTATGTTACACTGAATAATAGTTGTGAAAACCGGACTCTGCTTCCGGCCAGAAAGGACGTTATAGAACATGGATCAGGCACTGAATCAGAAAATTGACGCATACATTGCGGAAAACAAAGAGCAGCTGCTGCAGGACATTGCAGCGCTGGTCGCCATCGACAGCGTGGAGGGCACCCCGGAGGAGGGCGCACCCTTCGGCGCAGGCCCCCGGGCAGCGCTGGACAAGACGCTGGAGCTGGCAGCAGGCATGGGCTTTGCCACCCGCAACTGCGAAAACTACATCGGCTATGCCGAACTGGCCGGTGCAGACCCTGAAAAATATCTGGCTACCATCTGCCATGTGGACGTTGTGCCCGTGGGCAACGGCTGGACGGCAGATCCCTTTAAGATGCGCATTCAGGACGGCTGGCTGCTGGGACGCGGCGTCGCGGATGATAAAGGCCCGATGATCGTTACTCTGTACGCGCTGAAGTTCCTCAAGGAGCAGGGTTACCAGCTGCGCTACCCCATCCGTGCCATCGTGGGCGACAACGAGGAGACCCACATGAACGATGTGAAGTACTATCTGGAAAACTACCCCGCCCCGGTGTTCTGCTTTACCCCGGATGCCGAGTTCCCGGTGTGCAACGGCGAAAAAGGCCACTTTGGCGGCAAGATCGTCAGCCCGGTGTGCAACGGCGTCATTGCAGAGTTTGAGGGCGGTGTAGCCAACAACGCTGTGCCGGACCGCGCCAGCGCTCTGGTCAAGACCGATATCAGCAAGCTGAAGAACGCTCCCAACATCACGCTGGAACCGGAAGGGGACGGCGTGCGGGTGCGCGGCTGGGGCAAGTCCGGCCACGCCGCCATGCCGGAGGGCACGGTGAACGCCATTGGTCTGGTAGCGGATTATCTGCTGGACAACGGCCTGTGCAATGACGCCGAGCGCGCTTATCTGGAGGCACTGCACAAGCTGCACAGCTCCACCGCAGGCACCGGCCTTGGCATCGACTGCGCCGACGGCCCCTTTGGCCCGCTGACCATTATCGGCGGCCGCATCTATATGGAGGACGGCAAGCTGGTGCAGACCATTGACAGCCGCTTCCCCACCTGCACCAACGGCGAAAAGCTGACCGCACAGGTCACCGCTGCGCTGGGCGAGGGCGCAAAGCTGGAGGATGTGGACGCAGCCGAGCCTTTCTATATCGCAGCCGACGGCCCCGCCATCCGCGCCTGCATCGACACCTACAACGAGGTGACTGGTGAGAACGCCACCCCCTTTACCATGGGCGGCGGCACCTATGCCCGCCACTTCCCCTATGCCGTCAGCTTCGGCCCGGAGCATGAGGATGTAAAGCTGCCGGAGTTCGGCGGCCCGATGCACGGCGCCAACGAGGCGGCTCCCATCAACAAGCTGCTGGAGGCCGTCAAGATCTACATTCTGGCGCTGCTGCGGCTGGAAGAGATCGACTTCTGAGGTACAGCATGAACGTGCTTGTCATTGACGGGCAGGGCGGGGGACTGGGACGCCAGCTGGTGGCCGCCCTCAGCGCCCAGTGCCCGGACATCCGGCTGGTGGCCGTGGGCACCAACAGTGTCGCTGCGCAGGCCATGCATAAGGCCGGGGCACATCGAGCTGCCACGGGTGAGAATGCTGTGGTGGTGAACTGCCGCAATGCGGACATCATCGTGGGCCCCATCGGCATCGTCATTGCAGACGCGCTGCTGGGGGAGATCACCCCCGCCATGGCCACGGCGGTGTGCCAGAGCAGCGCCACCCGGGTGCTGATCCCGGTGAACCACTGCGAAAACTACATTGTCGGCGTGCCCGACCAGCCCATCGGCAGCCTTGTGTCTGCCGCCGTGCAGAAGGTAAAGTCCCTCTGTGCCGGGGAAGGGTGTTAAAGAATAAGATAAAACGACACCGGACAGGTCATGGCCTGTCCGGTGTCGTTTTTGTCAAAAATATAGGTTACTTCCGCTGCCGGGCGGCGATCTGTGCGGCAGTGGGCGGGATATCGCCCTGCGCAGTTTTTTCCAGCTGGCTCAGGCGGCGATCCAGATCGGTGAGCCGCTGCGAGACGATGTCCGGCAGATCCTGCTGATCCAGATCGTCGGCAGGGTTCACCGCCTTGTTGTTGATGCGCACCACCTCGGCGGGTACGCCCACGGCGGTGCAGTTGGCGGGCAGGTTGCGCAGCACCACGCTGCCTGCGCCGATGCGGGCGTTATCCCCGATGAACACCGGACCCAGCACCTTGGTGCCAGCGCCGATGAGCACGTTGTTGCCCAAGGTGGGGTGGCGCTTGCCGGTATCCTTGCCGGTACCGCCCAGCGTTACCCCGTGGTAGATGGTGCAGTTGTCTCCGATCTCGCAGGTCTCGCCGAACACGATGCCCATGCCGTGGTCGATGAACAGACACTTGCCGATGGTGGCACCCGGGTGGATCTCGATGCCGGTGCGGTGGCGGCCATGCTGGCTGACCCACCGTGCCAGAAAAAAGTGTTTGTGCCCGTACAGCCAGTGCGCAATGCGGTGGTACACCAGAATGTGGAATCCCGGGTACAGCAGCATTACCTCCAGTACGCTGCGTGCGGCGGGGTCCTTGCGCTGGATGTTCCGCGCGTCCTCAAGTAAACCCATGCGGAAAACCTCTCTTTCCCATAAACACCCGCCCACGCGGCGGGGCTCTCCCTTTTACCGTATTATAATAGCACATCAGGCAATGAAAGTACAGTGCCGTACTAGGGATTGTGGAACAAAATGGCAGTTGTTTTGCCGCATTGCCCGGGTTTTGGGTAGAGTATCCAAAATTCGGCGAGAGATGCCATAAACCTTTTAGCACCTGTTTTTGCGCGCAGCCATTGACACATTTTGCGGTTCTATGATAAAATAATACGAATGAAAACGCAACCATCAAGAAAAGGAGAAACACCATGCTGTGCAGCGCCCAGAACCCGAAACTGAACAAGCAGTTCGCGTCCGGTTTTGCCGTGGCTTCGTTGTTTCCTTTTTTTGCGCAATGAGCTTTTCCCTTTGCGGGGAAAAGTTTTTTTTTGCCCGTTTTCGGGCGTTTGATACACAAAAATACCATTACAGGAGGGAACCGCGATGCTGCTGACAAACGCTGTGAACACCGAGGGACGGCCGCTCGAAATCTATGTAAAGGATGGTAAAATCGCTGCCGTAGGGCAGGATCTTACCGCCCTTGCCGCCGAGAACGAGACGGTGGTGGATGCCGGTGGGCTGACGGTGCTGCCCGCATTTGTGGATCTGCACTGCCACTGGCGCACCCCGGGCTTTGAGTACAAGGAGGACATCGAGACCGGCAGCCGCGCTGCTGCCGCCGGCGGCTACACCTTTGTAAACCTGATGCCCAACACCAAGCCCGTCTGCTCCTCTGCTGCGCAGGCTGTGATGGTGGAACAGAAAGCCGCCGAGGTAGGGCTGTGCGATGCAAACCAGACCGTCTCCATCACCGAGAACTTTGACGGTGTGAGCATCGACCACCTCAAGACCCTGCCCGCCAGCGTGAAGTTCATCACCGAGGACGGCCACGGCGTGCAGGATAACGCCACCATGGCGCGGGCATTTGCCATCTGCACCCAGAAGGACATCACGGTCATGAGCCACGCCGAGGATATGGAGATCAGCCCGTGGGACTACCGTCTGGCCGAGGATATTGAGACGGTGCGCAACTGCTGGCTGAGCGAGTACTACCAGACCCGGCTGCATATGTGCCATGTGTCCACCCGGGGCGCGCTGGATGCCATCCGCATGGCAAAACTGCGGGGCGCACCGGTCACCTGTGAGGTGACCCCCCACCACCTGTGGTTTACCAACGATACCTGC
>OIGM01000410.1_pt1 | contig 10787 bp, 8 predicted proteins | sample 1582261 | NCBI WGS metagenome assembly OIGM01 (sample SAMN02674607, study PRJEB24791) | human gut metagenome, SKBSTL069 | isolation source: stool | host: Homo sapiens | place: USA | reverse complement strand
GGCTGACCCGCTGGTAAGCGTGCTGGAAGAGATCGACATCTTCAAGCGGCTCATGGCGGCTTACCCGGAAAAGATCGCCCCGGTGTACACCGCCGCCGACCTTGAGCGCAACCGCGCCGAGGGCAAGCTCAGCGCCATGCTGACGGTGGAAGAGGGCGGCTGCTGCAAGGGCAGTCTGGGCGTGCTGCGGCGGCTGCAGGAACTGGGCGTGCGCATGATGACCCTGACGTGGAACTACCCCAACGAGCTGGCAGCCCCCAACGCAAACCCCGGCGGGCCGCTGGTGGCCAATACCGAGACCGGCCTGACCGAGCGGGGCTTTGCCTTTTTGGAGGAGATGGAACGGCTGCACATCACCGCAGACGTGAGCCACCTTTCCGATAAGGGCTTCTGGGATATCGTAAACCACAGCACCCGCCCCTTTGCGGCAAGCCACTCCAACTGCCGTGCGCTGTCGCCCCACAACCGCAACCTGACCGACGAGATGATCCGCGCACTGGCAGAAAAGGGCGGCATTGCGGGGCTGAATTACTGCGCTTCCTTTGTGGACGCAGACTCGGCACACCCCAAGCTTTGCCGCAGCACGGTGGAGCGGCTGGCAAAGCACGCGGCACACTTCAAGCAGGTGGGCGGCATTGAGGTCATCAGCCTTGGCAGCGACTTTGACGGCATCGGCGGCCAGCACGAGTTGGAAACGGCAGCAGATATGCCGCTGCTGGCCGAGGCACTGCGCCGCGAGGGCTTTACCGAGGACGAGGTGGAGGCCATCTACTGGCGCAACGCCTACCGCTTCTTTAAAAACAATCTGTAATAAAACGTCTTAAAATTGCAAAATGTGCCCGGGATACCCCTGCGCTGCGCGGGTATCCCGGGCTGTGTATTGCCCTGTGAGGGGAGGTTTTATATGGTCTAAGGCGCGCGTCCCCTGAAAAAGAACAAACGACTTGGAAAGATAAGAGGAATTATAACAATGGGTATCACGATTTCGCCGTGGATGATGGCGTTTCTCATGCTGATGACCGGCTTTGCAGGTTTTGTGGATTCGGCAGCCGGCGGCGGCGGGCTGATCAGTCTGCCGGCCTATCTGTTTGCCGGGCTGCCGCCCCACTACACCTATGCCACCAACAAGTTCAGCGCCGCCTGCGGCACCACCTTTGCCACGGCAAACTTTTTCAAAAGCGGTGCCATAAACGTGAAGGTGGGCGTTCTTGCAGCAATCGGCAGCTTTGCGGGCAGTGCGCTGGGCGCGCACATCGTGCTGCTGCTCAGTGACGAGATGCTGCGCACCATGATGTTCATCATCCTGCCGGTGGCGGCGGTCATCATCCTGTGGCAGCGCAACCTGCCGGACGAGAACCGGGACGACGGCACGCTGGACCTGAAAAAGATCTTACTGGCGCTGGCCATCGGCCTTGGCATCGGCCTGTACGATGGCGTCATGGGCCCGGGCACCGGCACCTTTGCCATCATTGCCTTTACCACCCTGATGGGCTTTGACCTGCGCACCGCCAACGGCAACGGCAAGGTGCTCAATCTGGCCAGCAACTACGCCAGTCTGTTTACCTACCTGATGAACGGTCTGGTAGTGTTCCACATCGGCATCCCCTGCGCCATCAGCAACATTCTGGGCAACCTGCTGGGTTCCCATTTTGCCCTGAAAAAGGGTGCCCGCTTCATCCGCCCCATGATGCTGGTGGTGCTGGTGCTGCTGCTGGGCAAGCTCATCTCGGACGCAGTGCTGTGAGCGCCGGGCGCGCCAGAGGCTCCCTCTCCGAGGGAGCTGGCAAAACCGTCAGGTTTTGACTGAGGGAGTTCGTTCTTTATTTACACCGCACCAAAAATAGTGGCGCTATACGGCGCAAGGGGGGCGTTGCCGGTAAAAATACGGCTGGGGCCGCGCCACAGGCTGGAGGAGGTGCCGTCGCTCAGCAGCTTCCACTGCCCGGCGGGCAGGGGAACGGTGCAGGCGGTTTCGGTGGGGTTATAAAAGACGCACAAAGCGCTCCACGCCGCGCCGTCGCCCCAGACGGCGGGCAGTGTCCAGCCCACCAGCGGCTGCTCCAGCGCAAAGAACTGCAAGGCTTCCGGGGCGTGACGGTCGGTGCTGCCCAGCCGGGGAAAGGCTGCCCGCAGCGCCAGAAGCCCCCGGTAGTAGTCCACAAGGGCGTGGTACTGCTCGGCGCGGTTCCAGTCCAGCCGGTTCAGGGCGGGGGAGGAGCGGTAGCTGTTGCCTACGCCCTTTTTGGTGCGGGCGAACTCTTCGCCCGCTTGCATAAAGGGCAGACCGAAGCTGGTCAGGTAGATGCCCGCCGCCAGCCGGTTCTGTGCCAGCGCCACAGTGTCCCGGGCGGTGAACTCCGGCTTTTCGTACCGGACGCAGAGCAGCTTGTCCCACAGGGTAAAGTTGTCGTGGGCAGAAACATAGCTCACGATCTGGCTGGGCGCGTGGGGCGGCAGACGGTCGCTGCGGCACCATGCCGCTACCGCCGCGCCGATATCCCAGAAGCTGCCGGGCTTGCCCTCCACATAACCCGGTTCCCGGGCATCGAAGCAGCCGCCCTTGATGGCGTCCCGGGTGTCATCGCAGAAGATGCCCACCCGTTCGTTGAGCATGGCAAGGTTCGCCTTGTTGGCTTCGTACCGGTGCAGCTGGCTGGTACCGCCCTGCCACGGCTCGCCGTACAGCAGGATGTCCCGCCCGCCGGGCAGGCTGTCCAGCGCAGCGCGCACCGCGTTGATGCTCTCGGCATCGTACAGGCCCATCAGGTCGAACCGGAAGCCGTCGATGTGGTACTCCTTCGCCCAGTAGAGGATGGAGTCGATGAGGTAGCGCCGCGCCATGGGGCGCTCGCTGGCAAACTCGTTGCCGCAGCCGCTGCCGTTGGAAAAGCTGCCGTCCGCATTCTGCCGGAAAAAGTAATAGGGCACGGTATTGTTCAGGGGATTTTCGGTACGGTAGGTGTGGTTATACACCACGTCCATCACTACCCCGATGCCCGCTGCATGGAGGGCGGCGATCATCTCCCGGCACTCCCGGATGCGCACCTCGCCCCGGGTGGGGTCAGTGGAGTAGCTGCCCTCCGGCACGTTGAAGTTGGTGGGGTCGTAGCCCCAGTTATACTGCCGCAGCAAGGGTTTTGCTTCGTCCACGCTGCCAAAATCGAAAATGGGCATCAGCTGGACGTATTTTACCCCCAGCCGCTTGAGGTAGTTCAGGCAGGTGGGGTGGATGCCGTCGCCGTGCAGGGTAGTGCCCTGCTGGGTAAAGGCCATATATTTGCCCCGCCACGCCGGGCGCACCCCGCTGGCGGCATCCTGCGAGAAGTCCCGCACGCTCACCTCCCACACGGCGCGCTGCGCCGGGGGGATAGCGGGGCGCACATCCCGCTCCCACCCGGAGGGCGCGGTGCGGGCAAGATCTACGATCATGCTGCGGACGCCGTTTACCCCCGCCGCCCGGGCGTAGGGGTCGCCGGTCTCGCGGGTGATGCCGTTTACGGTAACGGCAAAGGTGTAGTAGCGGCCGTGCTGCTCCCCGGGCAGCCAGATGCTCCACACGCCCTGTGCCCCGCGCACAAGGGGCTTTGTGCCCAGCACGGCACCGCCGTCTCCCTTATGGTACAAGGTCACGGTGACTGCTTCGGCGGTGGGGGCCCACAGCCGCAGACAGGTGCCGCCGGGGGTGTAGTCCGGGCCAAGGGGGCCGGTGTAGTAGTTTTCGCGGTGGAAGGGTTCGTTTTCAAACAGTGTTTTCCACTGGGCAGGCGTTTTTGCGGCCATGGTCAGCTTCATTCCTTCTTGTAAGATTCATTATATTCAGTGTATCGGACAACAGGCTTTTTTTCAAGAGGGAATCCCTTGCAAAATGCCGCGCAGTTCACTATACTGGAAGAAAAACACCGATGGAGGGCAGCACCATGGCATATACCGATGATTGGGAAAGCTTGATGAACGGCGTGTTCGGCGCGGGCGGCAAACTGAAGTTCGGCGGCGCACAGCTGCAGCCGGAAAAGCCGCAGCCCAAAAAACCGGCGGGCAGCGGCCTGCCGGATTTGAACGCAGCGCTGCTGGAACAGCAAAAGCAGCTGGACGAAATGCTCAAGCAGCAGAACGCCCGGCTGAAAGCGCAGGATGCCGGGGTGCAGACGGCGCTGGAGGACAGTCGCCAGATGCTGCGGGATATGGAAGCAGACGGCCTGCTGGCCAAGGGCACGGCAGACACAAAGCCGGAGCAGCTGGGCAGCTTTGAGGGCCTTGCCGCCGAGGTAAAAAAGACTGTCCTTGGGCAGGATGCCTTTGTGGACAGCGTGGTGCGGGCAATGCGCCGCCCCTTTGTGCTGGGCACCGAGGGCGCAGCCGCCCGCAACGTGATCCTGCTGTGGGGCGCACCGGGCACGGGGCGGCACTTTGCACTGGCCGAGACTGCCCGCATCATGGCGGCGCGGGGGCTTTTGCAGAGCGACCGGATGGCGGTGATGGATCTCGCACTCTACCCCGACCCCGGCGCGGAAAAGCTGTTTTTGCAGGACTTGTACGCTGCGCTGCACGCTCCGGGCGAGATCGTGGTGTTCGAGCACTACGAGAGCTGCCACCCCGGCTTTCTGCGCATCCTCTCCGACCTCGCGGTCAAGGGCAGTGCGCCTTTGTCCAGCCGGTATCTGGTCAACAAGGAGGGCATTCTGGTGGAAGCCGGCACGGCGCTTGCCCCCGGTGCAGTGAGCCGCATCGACCCCTGCGGCAAGTACCTGCTCTTCTTCTCCCGCAAGGGACGGGAGGCGCTGGCAGATAAATTCGGCGCGTCCTTTGTGGCGGCGGTAGGGGATGTGTGCCAGACCGCCCCCTTCACCCCGGAAGCACTCGCCGCGCTGGCGGCGCAGCAGCTGAACGCGCTGGCGCAGCGGGTGCACAGCCGTCTGGGGCTGACCCTCACCGCCGGGGCGGAGGTGCGGGACTATGTGGCGGCGCAGTGCTCCAAGGAAAAGGGCGCAGAGGGGCTGGCAGACTGCTGTGAGCGCATTTTCCGCGCCCTGAGCGAGTATTGTTTGCAGACCGATGCAAAGCTGTCCGGCACGGTGGCGCTGACCGCCGCGCCCGAAGGGCTGCAATTTGCGCTGAACGGTGCCGCCCCGGCAGACCTGTTCAGCCTGCTGCCGGCGGCCTACACCGGCGCGGTGGAGCAGATCCGCGCCGAACTGGATGCGCTGGTGGGGCTTGCCCCGGTCAAGGAGTATGTGTTCGGTCTGGCAGACAATTTACAGGTACAGCAGCGCCGCGCGGCGGCGGGCTTCAAGACCGCAAGCCTGTCCATGCACATGATCTTTACCGGCAACCCCGGCACCGGCAAGACCACCATTGCCCGGCTGGTGGCAAAGTACCTCAAGGCCATCGGTGCGCTGGGGGGCGGGCAGCTGGTGGAGGTGACCCGCGCCGACCTTGTGGGGCGCTACACCGGGCACACCGCCCCGCTGACCAACAGCGTCATTGAGAGCGCACTGGGGGGCGTTTTGTTCATTGACGAAGCATACAGTCTGTACCGCGGCGAGCAGGACAGTTTTGGGCTGGAAGCCATCGACACCCTTGTAAAGGGCATGGAGGATCACCGGGACGAGCTGGTGGTCATCCTTGCGGGCTACACCAAGGAGATGGAGGTGTTCCTCACCGCCAACAGCGGCCTTGCCAGCCGCTTCCCCAACAAGATCGAGTTCCCGGACTATACGGCGGACGAGCTGCTGGACATCACCGCCGTGCTGGCAAAGGGCAAGGGCTACCGCCTTGCCGAGAGCTGCACCTTCCCGCTGCTGGGGTACTACAAGCGCCGTCAGGCGCTGGACAGCCGCACCGCCGGCAATGGCCGTCTGGCGCGCAACACGCTGGAAAAGGCCATCTTCAACCAGAGCCGCCGCCTTGTGGCTGAGCCTGCCGCAGAGCTTGACCTCATCCAGCCCAGCGATCTGGAATTTGAAGAATAAAGAAAACACCATGCCGGACAGCCTGCGGGCTGTCCGGCATGATGTTTTTACGGTCAGAACCTTTCGTTCTGCAACCCATCCAATACTTCGTACAAATCGCGGCACTCGGCGGTGTACAGACGGCGCATCTCGTCATCGGCGGGGGCCATGTCCGGCACCATCACGGTGACAAAGTGCCCGGCGGCACCGGCGCGCACGCCGTTGTAGCTGTCCTCCAGCACAAGGGTGCGGCCGGGCACAGTGCCCAGCGCTTCCGCTGCCCGCAGAAAGATCTCCGGGTCGGGTTTGGAAGCCGAGAACTGCTCGCCGGAGACGATCACCTTAAAATAGTGGGTCAGACCCCAGCCGTCCAAATGGTGCCGGATAGACGCCATCCGGCTGGAGGAAGCCACCGCCATGGGAATGTGCTGCGCGTCCAGCCATGTCAGAATTTCGTCCAGCCCGGGCTTTTTGGGCGGCGGTGCCTGAAACGCCTTTTCCGCCTGTGCGTGCAGCGCCTCGATGATAGCATCCGTGTCGCAGTTTTCCCCGTAGAAGCGGCGCAGCACCGCCCGCATGGTGTCCCCTGCCGTGCCGCGGGCGGCAACGTCCAACCCTTCCTTATAAGAAAGCCCAAGGGTGGCCAGTGCCGGCTCCCACAGGGTCGCCCACACCCGCTCGGTGTCGAACATCAGGCCGTCCATATCAAAAATAACGCTGTCGATCATGGCAGTATGCTCCTTCCATAGAAAAGCGGGGCTGTGCCCCGCAAAGTGCTCTGTGCCCCTATTGTATCATAGATTTGGCAGTTTGCACACCACTGTGCTCATAATTTGGTGCAACTTACCGGGTGGAAAGATGAAACATTTTGTGATTCCTTGCAAAACCGGCTGGGAATATTATAATAGAAACCAACATTTGTGTCATAAAGCGCCGGAAATCGTGCGCACGCGCATAAAAGGAAAGAGGGAAACTCACTATGTTGGATATCAAGATCACCCGCACGGCTGCGCCCAAGGCAAAGCCCACCGATGAGACGAAGCTCGGCTTCGGCAAAAAGTTCTCCGACCATATGTTCGTCATGGATTACACCGAGGGCGAGGGCTGGCACGATGCCCGCATCGTTCCCTACGGCCCCTTTGAACTGGACCCCGCTACCGTGGTGTTCCACTACGCACAGGAGATCTTTGAGGGCATGAAGGCCTACCGCACCGCTGACGACACCGTGCAGCTGTTCCGCCCGGACTGCAACGCCAAGCGTTTTCAGGATTCTGCCGACCGTCTGTGCATCCCCAAGATCCCGGTAGAGGACTACATTCAGGCCGTTGAGGCTCTGGTGGATGTGGACCGCGACTGGGTGCCCCACACCGACGGCGCTTCCCTGTACATCCGTCCCTTCATCTTTGCCAATGATGTGGGTCTGGGCGTGCACGCTTCCAAGCACTATATCTTCTGCATCATCTGCGCTCCCTCCGGCGCTTACTACGCCGAGGGCATCAACCCCGTGCGCATCTACGTGGAGGACGAGTACATCCGCGCCGCCCCGGGTCTGACCGGCTTTACCAAGTGCGGCGGCAACTACGCCGCTTCCATCAAGGCCGGCGAGCTGGCCGAGGAGCAGGGCTACGCACAGGTGCTGTGGCTGGACGGCGTGGAGAAGAAGTACGTTGAAGAAGTGGGCAGCATGAACATCATGTTCAAGATCGACGGCAAGGTGTACACCGCCGCCACTGTGGGCACCGTGCTGCCCGGCGTTACCCGCCGCAGCTGCATCGAGCTGCTGAAGGACTGGGGCTACGAGGTCGTTGAGGGCAAGATCGCCATTGCCGACATCATGGCTGCTGCCCGTGAAGGCAAGCTGGAAGAGGTGTTCGGCACCGGTACTGCCGCTGTCGTCTCTCCCGTCAAGGAGCTGGTCTGGAAGGGCGAGCACGCCTTTATCGGCGACGGCAAGATCGGCCCTGTCACTCAGAAGCTGTACGACACCATGACCGGTATGCAGTGGGGCAAGCTGCCCGATACCAAGGGCTGGATCGTGCCTGTGGAAAAGAAATATTGAGCCGCCTGTCACCCTACGGCTTTTTAAGGGACTGTTGCACACCGTCTGGGGCAACAGTCCCTTTTGCATCACCGCAGATGCCGTTTGCCGTCACAGCTCCTCCCGTGAAAAGGCAATTCTGGAAAATCCGCAGATTTTCCAGAATTGCGAAATAAAAATAATCCTTCCGCTGAACATGGCCAGAGCGTCAGCGGAGGCCATTTTAAATCGTCCCGGTTGCAATTCCGCTGCAAAAGTTCTACAATAGAAGCACATTATAGAATATGGAGGGAAAACCTATGGCTTGCACTACCATTCTGGTCGGCAAGGCAGCATCGTACGATGGCTCTACCATGATCGCCCGCAACGATGACTCCGGCTCCGGCCATTTCACTGCTAAAAAATTCACCGTGATCCACCCGGAGGATCTGCAAAGGATTTACATTGTAATTCTTGATGAGGATACGAACTACGGAAGTGGCACGGATCACACTTAAATCCCAGTTATCTTTGAATTGTACAGTATTGATCGGTTTGTTATCCGTATGACCTTCGATAAATACATCAATGTCCGTCTGCTTGTTTAGTACTTCCGCCAGTTTGCCGAGAGCTTCCTCTCCGCGTTTATCCAGGCGGGCACTTCCTGATTGGAATAATAGTTTATCGGACATAGCTACATATACTTTTCCGTCTTTCTCACGAACGGTCAGCTCGTCGGTACTGAAACCAAGTAAGGCATCTTTTACATTGCTCAAAAGATTCTGTACCTTATCGTTTTGCGCTTTAATCATATCCTGCAACTCATTGATGGTACGTTCTCTTTCGTTCAGCTCGTTTTTCTTCTGGCTCAACAGGGCATTTAGTTTTTCCTGTTCAGTCATGTTGACATTCAGCATACTCTGATATTGGCGGATACTGTTTCCCATTTTGGTCGTATCACGCAAAAGGTTCTTGATTTGTGCCGACATTTGCGCGTTTATATTGCGGCAGTCGGTCAATAATCCTTGCAAACTATCTTTGCTTATAGTAGCTGCCATTTCTGCCTGCATGAACTTCTTTTTTGTTACACATGAAGTACATAACAGTAACGTAAGTAAAGTAAATAAAGTAATTTTCTTCATTGTGTTTTATATTTTAAGTGGGTATGTATAATTAGCTTTGCAGAAACTCACAAAGTTTCTGTACAGCCAGTGCACGATGGCTGATTTGGTTTTTTATATCATTTCCCAATTCGGCAAAAGTCCGGTCGTAACCTTCAGGCATGAATACAGGATCGTAGCCAAATCCGGAATCACCACGTTTTTCTTTGATTATTTCGCCTTTTATCACTCCTTCAAAGAGATACTCCTTTCCGTCCAATATCAACGAAATAGCAGTGCGGAATTGCGCTTTACGGTTTTCCTTTCCTTCCAGTTCGTGAAGAAGTTTGAGCATATTAGCCTGGGCGTCATGTCCTTCACCTCCTGCATAGCGGGCGGAATAGACTCCGGGAGCTCCGTTCAAGGCTTCCACTTCCAATCCTGTATCATCGGCAAAACAATCCAGATGATAGTTTTTGTAGATATAGGAAGATTTTAATAGCGCATTTCCTTCCAGTGTTTCAGCTGTTTCGGGAATATCTGTTTGGCAACTGATATCATTGAGACTTAGTAATTCCACTTGATCTCCTAAGATAGCGGCTACTTCTTCCAGTTTATGAGCGTTATTGGTAGCAAATACAAGTTTGCGTTTCATCATCTTATTTTTTGTTTTAACAAGGTTGTTCAATACTTTTCAGCCAGTTATTATTTCACTTTTAGCTTATCGAATCCTTCGCCATACACGCCGATAACAGAACTTTGAGAGATAAAAGCATTCGGATCAATGCGTTTTACCAAACGGAAGATGTCGAGTGACTGACGTTTCTTGGCAAGTACTACCAATACTTTCACATTGTTTTTACTGTACCATCCCGTACCGTCGAGTACTGTTACTCCCCGGTCGGCATCTTTAATAATCCGGTCGGCTATTTCGTCATATTTCTTTGAGAAGATAAAGAATTGAACCGATTGACGGGCACTGTTGATAATCCAGTCGAGCACAACACCAATAATAAACAGGGTGACAAAACCGAAAATAACCCGGCGCCAATCATGAAATATAAAGTAACAGGAGCTGATAATGAATACATCACAAATCATAATCATTCGTCCGAGTGATACATCTTTGTATTTATTGACGATAGCGGCGATAATATCTGTTCCACCCGTACTTCCATTGTAGTTGAAAGTGATACCCAGACCTACACCGCACATGGCTGCACCGATAATGCAGGCCATGAAATCCTGCCCTGTACCGAGTAACAACGGTTTACCGTCCGGCGTCATATCCGGCGCTTCTACATAATTGTTCACCACCAACTGGAATAACCAAAGCAGAAAAGTCAGTGTAAAAATAGCATAAGTGGTTTTTATACTAAATCTTGGACCTAATACCCGGATGGCAAAGGTCATCAGAACTGCATTAATGATGAAGTATGACCATTGGATTGGGAATCCTGTTGCATAATAGATAATAGCCCCGATACCGGTAGTTCCTCCGGTAGTTATCTGATAAGGTAACAGGAATGCTGCCCATCCCAAAGAATAGCTTATCAATCCGAGAGTGATGTAGATATAATCTTTCACTTCTCTCATTATTTCCGCTTTTGTCAGTTTATGCATGGATTTTAAGTTCAAGTATTAAGTAATAAGTGTTAAGTATTAACCTGGCGGATATATTTGGAAAACGACTACGGATAATACTTAATACTTATTACTTAA
>OIGM01000351.1_pt1 | contig 12210 bp, 8 predicted proteins | sample 1582261 | NCBI WGS metagenome assembly OIGM01 (sample SAMN02674607, study PRJEB24791) | human gut metagenome, SKBSTL069 | isolation source: stool | host: Homo sapiens | place: USA | reverse complement strand
ATAAGGCCTCTTCATGTTACTTCGGATAGCAAATACTTGTTTTTTGAACGTACTAAGCGTACTTGGGATGAAGTAGATGTATGCTCTGTTAATCTGTCAACTTTGGAGGTGAAAGAAATCATTCATGAAGAAGATAAGCCATACCGTGATCCACATGCTCGTAATGTTGCGATCTTAAATGATGGAAAAGATATTCTGTTCCGTTCAGAACGTACTGGTTGGGGGCATTATTATCACTATGATGGAGATGGAAATCTCAAGAATGTGATGACTTCCGGTGAATGGGTAACAGGCTATATTAATTCTATTGATACGCTGAAACGCAAAGTTTATCTGTATGGATATGGTAAAGATAAAAAAGTAAATCCTTTCTATTACATGCTTTATGAAGTTGACATTGACAGAGAAGGAGTAACTCCTTTGAGCACGGAAGACGGACAGCATAATGTGAATTTCTTGAAATCTCATAATTACTATGTCGATACCTATTCAAGAGTGGATATGGAGCCTAAGATTATGTTGAAGGATCGAAGAGGCAAGGTGATTATGGAACTGGCAAAACCGGATCTGGACCTGGTCTATGCATCAGGTTGGAAAAAACCGGAACGTTTTGTCGTGAAAGCTGCTGATAATGTTACCGATTTGTATGGGGTGATGTGGAAACCGTCCAACTTTGATCCGGAAAAGAAATATCCGATTATTTCAGTCGTTTATCCTGGACCTTATTTTGGATTTGTACCTACAAGTTTTACGTTGGATGATAGTTATTGTACTCGTATGGCGCAGCTTGGTTTTATTGTAATTACAGTAGGACATAGGGGGGATACGCCGATGCGTGGTAAAGCATATCACCGTTATGGTTATGGCAATATGCGTGATTATCCGCTGGCAGATGATAAATATGCGATTGAACAGTTAGCTCAACGTCATGCGTTTATTGACGGTAAGAAAGTCGGTATTTATGGGCACTCTGGTGGTGGATTTATGGCTGCGGCTGCTATTTGTACTTATCCGGACTTTTATACGGCTGCTGTTTCTTGTTCCGGAAACCATGATAATAATATCTACAATCGTGGTTGGGGAGAGTGCTATAATGGTGTGAAAGAAGTGGAAAAGGTTGTGAAAGACAGTCTGGGTAATGAGACGAAAGAGTATGAATATAAGTTTAGCGTGAAGTCGAATGCAGAAATTGCTAAGAACCTGAAAGGTCATCTGATGCTTGTAACAGGAGATATGGATAAGAATGTCAATCCAGCACATACTTATCGTATGGCTAAGGCACTGATTGAAGCCGGTAAAGACTTTGATATGTTAGTGATTCCAGGGGCTGGTCATGGATATGGTTCTGCTGATAAGTATTTTGAAAGGAAAATGTACCGCTTTTTTGCCAAACATTTACTGGGCGATACTCGTGCAGACTGTTGGGAAGACATAAACCGTAGTAAATAAGGCGATAAACTATATGAAGAACTCTTTCTTTAGGTATTTGTTTTTGGTAGCTGTGCTGCTGTCATACACCTCTGTCGAAGCACAACAAAAAGCGAAAGATCAGTCTGCGGAACAACAGTCTCATTTATTGAAACCGTTGGATATAGCAGCTTGTATGTCGTGGAAGCGCGTCGAATCACCAGATATTTCCCCGACAGGGCGATGGGTGACTTATCGTATAGTTCCTATGGAATATAATCCCGAGTACAAAGACGGAAAGATCTTGCACCTGTTTGACTCACGCACCCGTAAGGAGATTCTGTTGGAGGATGTAGAAAATATTGAGTTTTATAATTCAGATCAAGCTGCATATTATCAAGTGTCCGATTCTACTGGGAATGCGAAAACAATCCTGTTAGAACTGCCTTCAGGCACAAAGACCGAGTGGACTTATAAGGAAGCTTTCCGACCAGCAAAAGGAATTCCTTACTCAATTTCTGTAACAAATGTGCCGAAGGATACCATCAATCATGTTCCATCTTTCGACCGCTTGATAGTTCGTCATCTAAAAAACGGCACTTCCTTTCAAATTGACAGTATTGGTTATTATACCTTGTACAACGAAGGACAATCTATCATCTTTGTACGTAAACAAGCGAAAGGTAACGCATTGTGTTATGGTCCATTAACCGGACCCTATCAGACTATTTATCAGAGTTCCGTAAAGAAAGAACCAGTTTCTTTCAACTTGAATGCAAAACAGATGATAGGAGGGTTCAGTATTAAAGATTCACTATGGTACAACTTTTCCTTAAAGAAGAACACCTGTGATTTGGTCTTTGACCGAAAAGAGATAGTTCTCCCTGCAAGGATGGAACTTGTCCGGGCTAACCTGTCAAGTAGCCAGAAGTTTCTGACAATGGAACTCAGACCTTATCAGGAGAAAGTAAATAAAGATAAGAAAGAAGAGGAAATAAAGCCGGATAAGAGTTTTGAACTGGAGTTGTGGACCTGGGATGAATATGAAGTACCTACTTTGCAGACTCGTAGCCGTTATTCCCATCCTCAATATTCGAAATATATCTATGACATTACTTCCCAAAAATTGACGGAAGTAGCTCCCGGACATGCTGATTTGTTGGAGCCGGACCGTGCGGAAGAGATTCATTATGTGCTTTACACAGACGAAACGCCTTATCGTGCGCAGAAAGACTGGCTTAATGAAATGCCGTTTGACATCTATTCTGTGAATGTACGTACGGGAGAAAAGCAATTGGTAGGACGTAGCTACCGGACAAGACCGAGGTGGTCGGTGAACGGCAAATGGGCTGTGATGTATGATCCTGTTGCACAGGTATGGAATAAGTTTGACGGAAAAACGGGTGAGGTTACCGATATTTCAACAGCTATTGGGTATCCGATATTCGAGGAAACTTATGACAAACCAAATCCTGCACCTGCTTATGGTATTGCTGGTTGGACTGCTGATGGTAATAATGTGTTGATTTATGATGCTTATGACTGGTGGAAGATCGATTTGACCGGAGAACGTCAGCCGGAATGTACCACTAAGGGGTATGGTCGCAAAAATCAGAGATCTATCCGTAAAATGACCAGCAATATTGACAAAGAAGTATTCAATCCGGACGAGACGATTATAGTTAGTGTATGGGATGAAAACACAATGGATGAAGGTATTTATTCACTTGACATGAAAGGTCGCTTGAAGAAGCTCGCAGAAGGTCCTTACATCTATTCAATTCATCGTTTTTCTGACAATCAGAAGTATTGTATTTGGAATCGTCAGAATGTATCAGAATTCCGTGATCTGTGGTGGAGTAAATCGGATTTCTCTGATCCGATTCGTATAACGAACGCTAATCCTCAACAAAGCGAATACAAATGGGGTACTGCAAAGTTAGTGGAATGGACTAATTATGAGAATAAGCCTAACAAGGGAATACTTTACTTGCCGGAAGATTATGACGCTAAGAAAGAATATCCCGTTCTGGTACAGTTCTATGAAACACATTCCGGAGGACTGAACACTTATCACGCTCCTATGTTGAGTAGCGCAATGGCGGATGTGATGTACTTTGTAAGTAATGGGTACATTGTATTTATGCCGGATGTGCATTTCACCATAGGAACACCGGGACAGAGTAGTTATGATGCAGTAGTAAGCGGAACGAAATACTTGATAGAGCAGGGGATAGCGCATCCGGGAAAAATAGGTCTTCAGGGACATAGTTGGTCAGGTTTCCAAGCTAGTTATCTGGTGACGAAGACGGATATATTCGCTTGTGCTAATATCGGGGCTCCTATTACTGATATGGTAACCGGTTATTTGGGTATTCGTGGTGGAAGCGGTTTGCCGCGTTATTTCATGTATGAAGAATGGCAAAGCCGTATGGGAAAGAGTTTGTGGGAAGCCAAAGATAAGTATTTGGCAAGCTCTGCTATCGTAGAAGCGGATAAGATACATACTCCATTATTAATTTGGCATAATGATAAGGATGAGGCTGTTGCCTACGAACAAGGTCGTGCACTTTATTTAGCTATGCGTCGTTTACAACGTCCGGCATGGCATCTTAATTACAAAGGTGAAGGGCATTTTCTTGGTAATCAGGCTGCACAGAAAGACTGGACTATCCGGATGAAACAATTCTTTGATTATTACCTGAAAGGAACAAAAGAGCCGCGTTGGATGAAAGAGGGTATTCATTTGCGAGAACGTGGAATTGATCAGAAATATGATTTACTAGAAAAATAAATTAAAATGAAGAAACTATTAATGACAGTTATGGCTCTGTCTTGCTTTGCATTCAGCAGCTACGGACAGAAAAAAGTGGAGAAACAAATTATTGGTAAATGGTGCAACCCTTATACCTATGAATCAACAGGCGAACTCAAGGGGTTTGAGTTTAAAAAAGGTGGAAAATGCTCTGCCATCAACGTACCGTCTTTAGATCTTAGAACATGGAAGATAGATGAGGACGGCTATTTGATTATAGAAGGATTCAGCAAAGAAGACGATGGAAAAATAGAAGTGTATAAGACGCGTGAACGTATTGGTTACGTAACATCTGATTCATTGGAATTGGTTGTTCAGGAAGCACAGCCGCGATTGGCTTTTCTGTATCTGAATACGAAATCAATCAAGAAGCTGGTTACTCCGGAAGTAACTCCCGACAAAAAGTAATAAATCTCTCTCTTAATAATTTAGTGTTAATATTAGCATGTTGTTGCTAATGAAACGCCCCGTTGTAGTGATTACAATGGGGCGTCTTCGTTTTACAGAATTTATACAGTATGTTGCAGTATAGTCTGTTTTAGTAAACCGTTTATTTATTGAAATCGTTTGCAGTTGAGGCTTGCTTACGCTTGTCGCATGGTCAATGCTTGATTCTCCGCAGCTTCCATAACTTCCCGTTCTCCGGGACCTTTATCGTTGATGCCGCACAAGTGAAGAATCCCGTGGATAATCACACGATGTAGTTCATCTTCGTATGAAGCACCAAATTGTTCCGCATTGGTGCGTATCGTGTCCAGGCTAATGAATAAGTCGCCTGATAAACGATCGCCTTCACAATAATCGAAAGTAATAATATCCGTGTAGTAGTCATGTTGCAGATACTGGCGGTTTACTTCCAGAATCTTCTCGTCCGAGCAGAAGATATAAGCGATTTCACCGAGTCTTTTTCCGTAAGAAGCGGCTACGGCTTTTATCCATTCCGTAGTCTCGCGTTTCTTGATATCAGGCATTTTTACGCCTTCTGTTTGATAAGTTACAGCCATAATTGAATGTTATGATTTAAAAGAAAAATAAATAACTGATTAAGATAGCGGCTATGATACCCGAGAAGTCTGCTATCAGACCGCAAGTCACCGCATTACGAGTCTTGGTGATCCCCACACTGCCGAAATAAACGGCCAGAATGTAGAATGTGGTATCTGAAGCTCCGCGTACTACGCAACTCATACGCCCTACAAATGAATCCGGTCCCAGTTCTTTCATCGTATCGATCATCAAGCCGTTGGCACCGCTACCGCTAAGCGATTTCATCAATGCAGTAGGAAGTGCCCCTACAAAGCTCGTGTCAACTCCGCATGAGCCTACTATGTAGCCAATGCCTCCCACTAGAAAATCCATAGCTCCCGAAGTGCGGAACACGGCGATTCCTACAAGGAAAGCAACCAGATAAGGAATGATGCGTACAGCCGTCGTAAACCCTTCTTTAGCTCCCTCTACAAACGAATCGTATACATTGATTTTTTTCCTGACTCCCGTCAAAATAAACAGGATGATGACACTAAACAGCAGAATATTCGCTATCAATGTAGAATAAGTACCCATATCCTCTCGTGAAACGCTTAGGAACAGATAAATCAAGCCGGAAAAGAAAAGGCAGATAACGCCCATTAAAATGAGAATAGGCTTATTGATTAAGTTTATCTTTTGAGCGATGCTGACTGCTATGACTCCTACTAGAGTTGAAATGAAAGTACTTAGCAGGATAGGGATAAATACATCTGTAGGCTGTGCAGCCCCCATTTGTGCACGATACACCATGATACTGATTGGAATGATGATAAGACCGGATGTATTAATCACCAAAAACATAATCATCGGATTGGAAGCCGTATCCTTTTTCGGATTCAGTTCCTGCAGCTCTTTCATAGCCTTCAGCCCCAGCGGGGTGGCAGCATTGTCGAGACCAAGCATATTGGCGGACATATTCATGAAGATGGATCCTAACACCGGATGTCCTTTAGGAATGTCCGGAAACAGACGGCAAAGCACCGGACTAAGAAAGCGAGCCAGTGCGTTAATCAATCCACTGTTTTCTCCGATTTTCATGATGCCCAGCCAAAGAGCCAGTACGCCTGTAAGTCCCAGGGATATCTCGAAAGCTGTCTTTGAAGAATCGAATGTAGCGTTCATGATAGCTGTAAATATTTCCGTATCTCCCAGAAAAATCACTTTTACAAGGGCGATGATAAAGGCGACGACAAAGAATCCTATCCAAATGTAATTTAGAACCATAGTTGATAGCGTGTATATAGATAGTGCAAAAGTAGTTATTACGTTTCAAATAAACTAAATCTTCGTCTTTCTTATACTGAAAATGAATGTAAATCTCTATCTTTGTCTCCTACTTTTCAAGAAATAAATGGAACAGGAAGATTTTAACATACGCGAACATCAGCTTACTTCAAAAGAACGGGATTTCGAGAATGCACTCCGTCCGTTAAGCTTTGAAGACTTCAGCGGGCAGGACAAGGTGGTGGAAAACCTTCGCATTTTTGTGAAGGCGGCACGTCTGCGTGGCGAAGCACTCGACCATGTACTGTTGCACGGCCCTCCCGGATTAGGAAAAACAACTCTTTCGAATATTATCGCCAACGAATTGGGAGTTGGCTTTAAAGTAACCTCCGGTCCGGTACTTGATAAACCGGGTGATCTGGCAGGTGTATTGACCAGCCTCGAACCGAACGACGTGCTTTTTATTGATGAAATTCATCGTCTGTCGCCCGTAGTGGAAGAATATCTTTATTCGGCCATGGAAGATTACCGCATCGATATTATGATCGATAAGGGTCCTTCGGCACGCAGTATCCAGATCGATTTGAATCCTTTCACGCTGGTTGGTGCAACCACGCGTAGCGGTCTGTTGACGGCTCCGCTTCGTGCACGTTTCGGTATTAACCTTCATTTGGAGTATTATGACGATGATATTTTGAGCAATATCATCCGTCGTTCTGCGTCCATACTGGATGTGCCTTGTTCGGTACGTGCAGCATCGGAGATCGCTTCCCGTAGCCGCGGAACGCCCCGTATTGCCAATGCCTTGCTCCGTCGGGTACGTGATTTTGCGCAGGTGAAAGGCTCCGGTTCTATCGATACGGAGATCGCCCAGTTTGCATTGGAAGCACTGAATATTGATAAGTACGGCCTGGATGAGATAGACAACAAGATACTTTGCACCATTATAGACAAATTTAAAGGTGGTCCGGTAGGTATCACTACCATTGCCACGGCTTTGGGAGAAGATGCGGGAACCATTGAGGAAGTTTACGAACCTTTCCTGATAAAAGAAGGATTTATGAAGCGTACTCCCCGTGGACGTGAGGTGACCGAACTTGCCTATAAACATTTGGGAAGAAGTCTTTATAACAGTCAAAAAACGCTGTTTAATGACTAACATAAAGCGTCATGTGACAAGTGGTATTAACGGTATAAAAGAACTTTATAAAGCATAGTTGGATGATGAAGCAATGGACTACTTTACTTGTTTTTCTCTTTTTGAGCTTGTCTTTATCGGCTCAACAGGAATATGGGAGGGATATTTTTGTCTCTTCTAAAGGAGACTCTTTACCTTATCGGATGATTCATCCCGAATCGGTGAAGCCAGGTGAAAAGTATCCGCTCGTACTGTTTCTGCATGGAGCCGGCGAACGGGGAAATGATAATGAGAAACAGTTGACTCATGGTGGACAGATGTTTCTTAATCCGGTCAATCAAGAGAAGTATCCCGCTTTCGTTCTAATTCCACAGTGTCCGACAGACGGTTACTGGGCTTATACAGGACGTCCGAAGTCGCTTATCCCTACAGAAATGCCAGTGGGACAAGAGATCAGTCCTATATTGCAAACGCTTAAACAGTTGCTCGACTCTTATCTGGTAATGCCCGAAGTGGACACACAACGGGTTTATATTATCGGTCTTTCAATGGGAGCGATGGGAACGTATGATTTAGTCGTGCGTTATCCGGAGATTTTTGCAGCTGCAGTTCCTATTTGCGGTACAGTCAATCCAAGTCGGCTATCGGTTGCCAAGGATGTGAAATTTCGTATCTTTCACGGAGATGCGGACGATGTAGTTCCGGTGAAAGGTTCTCGCGAAGCGTATAAAGCACTGAAAGCTGCCGGTGCAGATGTGGAATATATTGAATTCCCCGGTTGCAATCATGGGAGCTGGAATCCGGCTTTCAATTATCCCGGATTTATGGATTGGTTGTTCAAACAAAAGAAGAAACGTTGAACCAATCTAAATGATAATTACTAATAAAACATGGCTGGACTAAAATCATTAGCTAAAGATACGGCAATTTATGGGTTGAGTAGTATTGTCGTACGGTTCCTTAACTACATGCTGGTGCCTTTGTACACAGCGGTATTGCCAGCTTCCACCGGAGGTTATGGAGTTGTTTCAAACGTATATGCGTTTACAGCCCTGATGCTTGTACTGCTTACGTTCGGTATGGAAACGGGATTCTTCCGTTTTGCCAACAAATCGGGAGAAGACCCGATGAAAGTATATGCCAACTCCCTATTGTCAGTAGGAGGCGTATCTTTGATTTTCGTTCTCCTTTGCCTGTTATTCCTGCAACCTATTTCCAATTTGCTGGATTATGGCGATCATCCGGAATTTATAGCGATGATGGCTGTTGTGGTAGCTTTAGATTCTTTTCAATGCATTCCTTTTGCCTATTTACGGTATAAAAAGCGGCCTATTAAGTTTGCTGCTATTAAACTGCTCTCTATCGTTGGTGGCATCGGTTTGAATTTATTTTTCCTATTGGTGTGCCCGTGGCTGAATGTACATTGTCCGTCAACGATCTCCTGGTTTTATGATCCGGATTATTTAGTGGGATATATCTTTATTAGCAACCTGATTATTTCGGTTGTCCAGATGTTCTTCTTTATCCCGGAACTGACAGGATTTGCTTATAAGTTGGACCGGGTGTTACTGAAGCGAATGGTAGTATACTCTTTTCCGGTATTGATCTTAGGTTTGGTAGGTATTCTAAATCAGACTGTGGATAAGATGATCTATCCGTTTCTTTTTGAAGACCGGCAGGAAGGGTTGGTGCAATTGGGTATCTATGCAGCAACCAGTAAGATTGCGATGGTGATGGCAATGTTTACGCAAGCTTTCCGTTATGCTTACGAACCGTTTGTCTTTGGCAAAGACCGAGAAGGAGACAACCGGAAGATGTATGCCGCTGCGATGAAGTATTTTCTTATATTTTCCTTGCTGGCTTTCCTTGCTGTCATGTTCTACCTCGACTTGCTGCGTTATCTGGTGGCAAGGGGTTACTGGGAAGGCCTGGGGGTAGTAGCTATTGTAATGCTTGCAGAGATCTGTAAAGGGATCTATTTCAACCTTTCCTTTTGGTATAAACTGACGGATAAGACCTATTGGGGAGCCTACTTCTCGGTGATTGGTTGTGTTATTATTGTCGTATTGAACATCCTGTTTGTGCCGGTTTACGGTTATCTTGCTTCGGCATGGGCTTCTGTTGCAGGCTATGCGGTAATCTTGCTGTTATCCTACTGGATAGGGCAGAAAGAATACCCGATTCGTTATGATTTGAAAAGCCTCGGACTTTATGTTCTGCTGGCAGCGGTGCTTTACGTTATTGGAGAACAGGTGCCTATCCCTAATCTGGTGCTCCGTCTCGCTTTCCGTACCGTACTTTTATTGCTATTTATAGCTTATATTATCAAAAAGGATTTACCATTGAGTCAGATTCCTGTTATTAATCGCTTTATAAAGAAGAAATAACTATGAAGACAGATGAACGTAATAAGTTTGCTATCAAGTCCTTTCTGGGAGAATATCTGGACTTGAGGAAAGATAAGGATAATGAACTGGCCACAGTGGATTCTATCCGTAAGGGGGTAGAGTTCAAAGGTGCCAATTTGTGGATCCTGATTTTTGCCATCTTTATGGCATCACTCGGATTGAATGTAAATTCTACTGCTGTAATTATCGGTGCCATGTTGATTTCTCCGTTGATGGGACCTATTATGGGAGTGGGACTCTCTGTCGGACTGAACGACTTCGAATTAATGAAACGCTCTTTAAAGAGCTTTCTCATAACGACCGCTTTCAGTGTGACGACGGCCACTATCTTCTTCCTTCTTGCCCCTATTGCCGGTTCACAGTCAGAGTTGCTGGCACGTACATCGCCCACTATTTATGATGTATTCATCGCGCTTTTTGGTGGTTTGGCAGGTGTCGTGGCTCTCTCTACCAAGGAAAAAGGAAATGTGATTCCGGGTGTTGCCATTGCTACTGCATTGATGCCGCCGCTTTGTACGGCAGGTTACGGACTGGCTTCCGGTAATCTCATTTATTTTCTGGGTGCTTTTTATCTTTACTTCATCAACTCTGTTTTTATCAGCCTGGCTACTTTCCTCGGTGTTCGTGTGATGCATTTCCAACGGAAAGAGTTTGTGGATAAAACCCGTGAGAAGACCGTACGTAAATACATCGTTCTGATTGTAGTGCTTACCATGTGCCCTGCAGTTTATCTGACATTTGGAATTATAAAGAGCACTTTCTATGAAGCAGCAGCCAATCGTTTTATAAACGATCAGTTGAGCTTTGAGAATACGCAGGTACTTGATAAGAAAATTAGCTATGACCATAAAGAAGTACGGGTTGTTTTGATTGGTCCTGAAGTGCCTGACGCTTCGATATCTATTGCTCGTAGCAAGTTGAAAGAGTATAAGCTGGAAGATACGAAACTGATTGTATTACAGGGGATGAACAATGAAGCGGTAGATGTATCTTCTATCCGTGCCATGGTCATGGAAGACTTCTATAAAAACAGTGAGCAACGGCTTCAACAACAGGCGGTGAAAATTTCCCAACTGGAGACAACACTGGAGCAATACAGAACGTACGATGCTATGAGTCGTACATTAGTACCCGAATTGAAGGTGCTTTATCCTTCCATCACAACTTTTTCCATCGCTCACTCGCTCGAAGTGCGGGTCGATTCGATGAAGACGGATACGGTGACATTGGCTGTCCTTAAATTCGCCAGACATCCGTCTGTTGCTGAAAAAGAGAAAATCAGCGAATGGCTGAAAGCCCGCGTAGGAACGAAGAAGTTGAGGCTGATTACAGAATAATGAATCTAAAAATAATAATATGAAGTTCAGACTAACCGTCTTGATAGTCTTTTCTCTCTGTCTGTCGAATGTATTTGCCGATGAGGGAATGTGGTTGTTGGGAAATCTCCGAAAGAATAAACAGACTGACCGGGTAATGAAAGAACTTGGTTTGCAGATGCCTGTGAATAAAATATATGATCCGAAGAAACCATGTCTGGCAGATGCTGTTGTCAGTTTTGGAGGCTTCTGTTCAGGAGTGGTGGTTTCTGAAGACGGTCTGGTGTTTACTAATCATCATTGTGGCTTTAGCAGTATTCAGCAACATTCTTCAGTGGAACATGATTATCTGAAAGATGGTTTCTTTGCACGTAGTCTTGAGGAAGAACTGCCGAATCCGGAATTGTATGTTCGTTTCCTGCTTCGTACGGAAGATGTTACTAAACGCGTATTGTCTGCCGCCCGGCATGCTAAAACGGAAACAGAACGCCGTGTAGCTGTCGATTCGATCATGAATGTAATCGGTATGGAAGTTTCCGAAAAAGATTCTACGCTGACCGGTATTGTCGATGCTTATTATGCAGGTAATGAATTCTGGCTTTCCGTTTATCGTGATTATAACGATGTTCGTTTAGTCTTTGCACCTCCTTCTTCTGTCGGGAAGTTCGGATGGGATACGGATAATTGGATGTGGCCGCGTCATACGGGCGATTTCAGCGTATTTCGTATCTATGCTAATACCAAGAATGGTCCGGCGGATTATTCTCCTGAAAACGTCCCTTATCATCCCGAATATGTAGCACCCATTTCTTTGGATGGATACAAAGAAGGTTCTTTCTGCATGACGCTTGGCTATCCGGGCAGTACGGAACG
>OIGM01000348.1_pt1 | contig 12299 bp, 9 predicted proteins | sample 1582261 | NCBI WGS metagenome assembly OIGM01 (sample SAMN02674607, study PRJEB24791) | human gut metagenome, SKBSTL069 | isolation source: stool | host: Homo sapiens | place: USA | reverse complement strand
CCCTGAAGGTGCTTCTCATGGACTTGCTTATATCCATTTGAAAAATTTACCTGCCGGCACCTATTTTATTATTACTGCAGGATATAAATACATGAATGGTTCTGTTCCCAATTGATTAAAGTTTCTATGGAATGTTTTGGAAAAGAGTCTGGATAAAACATATTTGCTCACCCCCAGATCTTTTGCCATCTCTTCCAGCGAAAACTTTTTTTTGAAATTTGCTGATATATAGGAAACTGTCTGGTAAATAAGATCGTTGCTCCCCACATTACTCTTTTCTACCAAATTTAATTTTCCTATGCAGCGTGCCAACACAATTTGAAGATATGCCTGTGCAACAGTAATATCCGACTGTTCTGTCTCTAAAATTGCATTTATAACCCTATATACCTCCGGTTCAACCTTTTCCGCTTTGATGATTGGGTATTCAGGAGCCATGGATTGCATGATATCTGCAAATTTGGCTATCGTAAATGGCGATGCAATCAGATAAGTCGCTTTATTTACACCGGGTGTCAGTACCTGATAGTGATGAATAACATCTGGAAATACAAAGCCTATATCTCCTTTTTCCATATGGTATAGTTCCTGTCCGACACCAAGTTCTAATGCTCCACTTGTTACACAAACGATCTCCAGTGCATTATGAAGATGTGGTTCAATATGTTTTGACTTCCTATTTATTGCTATGATCTCCTCTTTTGTGTCAACATATTTTAACTGCATGAAATACTCCCCTTTGCAACATTTGTCTATATCTTCTTTCGATTTGGCAAGCAATCCTTTTACACCTATCTTATAATCAACTTGTAAATAAGGAAAGGAGGAATTGCAAATGAGCAACCTAAAAAAATATCTGAATGACCTTTTAGTATTCTACACTGAATATTTTGAGCATCCTTACCATGTATAAATACTAAAAGGACTATTTTGTGAAAACTGAATATTTTCTTAAGGCCATTTCACAAAAATGAAGTGGTCCTTTTTTATTTTCAAAATACAGTTCAATCACTTTATATATAGAAAAAAGCACTGTCTCATCGAGCAATGACCAGACAACGCTTTCTCCTGTCAATTCTAATTTATGTCCGATGCATCTGTTACTTCATCTGCAGCAATTTCTTTTTCTGCTTTCAGTTTTTTATTTGCATCTTCTACATTCATTCTTGAAAGTGCAAACATAATCAATACATCAAAGATTAACGGAAGCCAAAGATACATGAACTGCATCATATCAAGTGCAGACTGTGGCTGAGTTGCATTTGTTCCGACATATCCACTGAACTCAAGCATCCATCCAACAACAGCGGTTCCAATACCTCCACCGATTTTTACACCAAGAGAAGTACAAGAGTACATCGTTCCGTCAATTCTCTTTCCCTGTGTAAGATAAGTGTATTCAGAGCAGGATGCGATAACTGCATTCATATCTCCCTGCCATGGTCCCTGACCTAAAGCTGCAAGAGCTGTAAATGCCATCATCAGCGGAACACTGCCCATATATCCTGCAACAACAACAAGTGCTCTACCGATGACTGCTAAGACATAACCTCTTAAGTTCAGTTTATACATACCTTTCCACTTACCAACTAATGTCGGTGTGAAAATCAGGGCAATGATCAGTGGAATATTTACTGCCCATGCAAATTGTCCAAACAAATTCTTATTTTTCAGTACCCATGTCATGTAATAAATGCCAGCTCCAATCATGGCACCATATAACTGCTGTAAAATATATGTTCCACAAATCATCATGTAATATTTGTTTTTAACAAGAAGCTTGAATGCCTGTACCATTCTGTACTTTTCATTATCATCCTTTACTTCTCCTTCGTTAAGTTCTTCCTCAGGAAGTTCCTTAACAGAAAGTGCTGAAATCGTATTTACGACCAGACCAATGATTGCATAGATAATAGCAACCGTTCTCCATGCCGCAGCATCTCCACCACATTTATCTACAAATCCAACTGTAATCGCCTGAATCAGAAGACTTGTTGAAAATGCAAAAATAAAACGGTAAGATCCCATCTGTACACGCTCTTTGCTGTTCTTTGTAATCAGTGACGTAAGTGCTGAGTAAGCAATATTGTTTGCTGTATAAAACACACCATTTAACAGTGTATAAGAGATAAAGAACCATGCGTATTTAGCCGTTGTTCCAAAGCTGACTGGTACTGCAAAGCAGCAGACCAGCGTAATGGCACAACCAATGTATCCGTATAGCATCCAGGGTTTCGCTTTTCCCATTTTACTGTGTGTTTTGTCAATCATTGATCCAAAAAATATATCCGTAAAACCATCAAATAGTTTTGATACGGCAATCAGGGTACCTACGACACCTGCAGCAAGTCCTACTGAGTCCGTCAGATAGACCATCATAAAAGATGTCAAGAACGCATAGACTACATTACCTGCAACATCACCTGATCCGTATCCAATTTTGTTATACCATTTCAAATACTTTTTTTCTTCCATCGAATTTCTTTGCTCCTCATCTTCATCGCACTTAGAATCTCAATATGTCTAACCGTATGATGTCTAATTCTAATTTTTTCTCTGTTTTTGTCTGATTGCTCTGTATATCCGGACTTTACATAACAATCAGACTCTCTTTCCTTGTTTACGGGTTACATGAAACTTTATTATCCCTTTACATACGGTATCAGCGTAAACTGGAACCGGAATAATACATCATCAAATCGGTACTGATCCAATACAACTGGACCACAACTATTAGAACCAATGCCATTTAATGCGTAGTCAACGCAAAATACTACACTATCTGATTCTGTCAGTTCATAATTATGCGTTTTCTTCTCAAGTTCTTCCTGTGTATAATAAGAAGCATTGAATGAGAAGGCATTTTCCGCAGATACCACAATTCCATATCGGCTGTTGTTAAGCTCTACATATTCACAATCATAATGGCTTCCATTTTCCTGTGGGCGAATATAATCCTCATGCAAATCATCTACATTTGCCTGATACAAACCGTGGCTCGCAGCCTGATGTTTGTCACAATAGCTTTCCTGTGGTCCCATTCCAAAGTATCGTGCAGCTGAAAGTTTTTTATCCAGGAACATCCTCACACCAAATCTCGGAAGATCCGGGAATTCATCGTCTTTTGTTACTGCAATATCTGCATCAATCTTTCCAGCAGCTTCTATTTTCCATGTAATCGTCACATCAAGAATCTTCTGTACTGTCTCTGCCACAACGGAAGCATGGCTTGTAATCTTCACACCATGTTTTCCCTGCACAACCTCTGTCGTATAGGCTCTTGTGTAAGCCTTATCATAGTGGGCTTTCTTCCATTCAGACTTGATGTACATATCATTATCTGTTGGTGCCCTCCAGATATTTAATTCCATCGGATGGTTCAAGTATTCCCGCCCTGCGAATTTCATCTCTGTAAAGAGTGCAGTACGTTTGTCTATGGTATAAGCAAATTCACGCCCCTTGATATGAATCTGTGTATCATTTTCATTTACCTGTAACTCAGAGTCCACTGCTGTTTTTTGTAGCCATTTCTCAGCAAGTTTACATTTTGCACCGTCTTTGCTTACCTCAATTTCATCAAATCCAAGAATATAGTCTTCATCCAGCAGTGGCAATTTCTTTTTCAGATGGTAAATAAATTTTAAATAACATTTTCCACTCTCTGGCACATTGATTTTAAGGTTTATTTTTCCTTCACTGTGTGGTGCTGCTGAAACTTCTGGAAGTTTACCTTTGCTGATTACAAGCCCGTCCTGCGTCAGTTCATAACTGATCTTCACATAATCTTTCAAGTCATCAAAATCCATGTAGTTATGAAGCACCAGTTCTCCGCTTTCTTTGTTATAGGAAATAACTCTTGCCGGGCGATAAACATTCTTGTATTCCAAAAGTCCTGTATGTACCGTTCTGTCCGGATATACTAATCCATCCATACAGAAGTTGCCATCATGAATTTCTTCGCCATGGTCGCCCCCATAAGCATATATAGTCTTTCCATTCTCAGCAGTTCCATGAGCAATCGCATGGTCACACCATTCCCAGACAAAGCCGCCGCACATTTTATCATTATCCTGAATCATCTGGAAGTAATCTTCAAAATCTCCAGGTCCGTTTCCCATGCTGTGACAGTACTCTACCAAAAGGAAGGGTTTGCTTCCATCTTTATCCAGATATTCCTGAATTTCGGAAAGCGCCGGGTACATCCGGCTGTACACATCCAGATTGCTGTAATCATATGTTTCATCATAATTACGGTATCTTGCACTCTCATATTGTGTGATACGGTCTGGATCAAAATTCTTTGTCCATTCCAGTGCTTTTTCAAAGTTGCAGCCATAAGCACTCTCATTTCCCATTGACCACATAACAATACAGAAACGGTTTTTGTCACGTTCCACCATGAGTTTTACGCGATCAACGATTGCCTCTTCCCATACCGGATCATCTGCAATCTTCTCATTCCATCGTTTGAACCGATTGTAATCGGTGTCTTCTTTTCTGTAGATCATAAATGGACCATGAGCTTCAATATCTGCTTCATCTATCACCATGAATCCATACTTGTCACACATTTCATAGAAAAATGGTGCGTTCGGATAGTGGCTGGAACGGATCGCATTAAAATTATGCTGCTTCATTAACGTAAGATCGGTTGTAATCTGTTCCGGATTGATTGTAAATCCAGTAACCGGATCAGAATCATGTCGATTGACACCACGGAATTTAATCTTCTGTCCATTTAAATAAATAACCTGGTCTTTAATCTCTATCTTTCTTAATGCAATGTGATCTACAATTACTTCATTCTCTGTTTCAAGAATCAGTTTATATAGATATGGATTTTCTGTATTCCAAAGTTCCGGACTTGCAATTTCTAATACAGCTGTTCCTTCTTCAGCAATACTTCCTAGTGCTACAACTGCTCCGTTTCTATCTTCAATCGAAATTTTTACATTTAACGGAGAGTAGAATTTCATTTCAATTTCTACTTTCGCAAGCATATCCTCAATTCTTGTTTTAATATGATAATCACTGATTGCCTGTTTTGGGCGTTTCAAAATGTACACATCCCGGAAAATACCACTCATACGGAATTTGTCCTGATCTTCCAAATAGGAACCATCACACCATTTCATTACCAACACTGCCACCGTATTCGTTCCATCCTGAAGTACATCGGTAACATCAAACTCACTGGTCATATGTGAAACCTGGCTGTATCCTATGTAAGAGCCATTGATCCATACATAAAAGCAACTGTCTACTCCTTCAAAGTTCAAAAAAGCTTTTGATGCTTTCTCATCTCTGCTGTACTCAAAATTATGTACATAAGCTCCACACGGAATATCCTGTGGCACATATGGTGGATCAAACGGAAACGGATACCGGATGTTTGTATACTGGTGTGTATCATATCCTGCCATCTGCCATACACTTGGAACCTGAATCTCATCAAAATTTTCTGTATCATAATTCTTCTCAAAGAAAGAATCCTGAATGTCATAGATGCTGTTAAAATACTGGAATTTCCAAGTTCCATTCAATAACTGCATACGATCTGATTCTTCTCTGTGTTCCACCAAGTTATCCATTCTTTTGGATGCCGGAATATAATAGGCTCTGGCTGGCATTGTGTTTTCGTGCAGTACGCTTAGATTTTCATAATAACGTGGTACGATCATAAATAACTCTCCTCCAATACATATACTTTTTTGTTCTTTGTTTCCCTAAAGCAAACCTTATACTTTACTTTTTTGTTTACGTTCCTTAGTTATGCTATATATATAGCTTATCCTAATCCGCAAAATATGTCTATAAATTGGATTAGACAAAATATGCACTAAATGATACAATGATAAAAAGTGCGAAAAGAGGTGCTGTCCTATGTATTTGAACACCGGTTATTTGAACCACTCACATATGGATTTCAAAGACAAAAGTCGCCCACTGGTTGTAGGAAGTTGCGGTACTTACCGCCTTTCCAGCCATCCAAAGTTACCAACCTACCGTCCAAGGGGACGCCTGGATTATCAGATTATCTATATCACTGCTGGTTGTGGGCATTTTCATTTTGATAATGTAAATAACGAAACGATTGTTCCAGCCGGCAACATTGTACTGTACAGACCGAAGGAACTTCAGAAATATGAATATTATGGAGAAGATAAGACAGAAGTATACTGGATTCACTTCACAGGAAGCAATGTGAAAAATATCTTACGTCAATATGGGTTTCCGGATAAAGAACGTGTCTTTCAAGTGGGTACATCTAATGAATATGAACAAATTTTCAAACGTATCATTATCGAGCTCCAACGCTGTCAAGATAATTATGAGGAAATGCTTGTCCTTCTGCTCCGTCATCTTCTTATCATCTTTCATCGGGAACTGACCAGGGAACATATCTCGAAAAATGAATACCTGGATCACGAGATGGATAACGCAGTTACCTTTTTCAGTGAAAATTATAACCAGAATATTAGCATAGATGATTATGCTGCCTCACGTGGAATGAGTGTCAGCTGGTTTATCCGAAACTTCAAAAAATACACAGGTTCTACACCAATGCAGTTTATTGTGGGAATCCGAATTAACAATGCCCAGATGTTACTTGAAACAACAACTTATTCCATCAATGAGATTTCTAAGATTGTCGGATATGATAACCAGCTTTATTTCAGCCGGCTTTTTCACAAGTTGAAAGGATATTCGCCGAGAGAATACCGAAAGATAAGAAACAAGTTCTAAAATCCACAATATCATAAATCCAGTTTCCCCTCCAAAAGAGGATGCCACTCCATAAGCACCTGACTTAGTTCCTTGCCCGGCTGCATTTTATGCCACTTTCGGATGCACTCCCTGCAGCATGTAGCTGTTGCATGCTGAGCGATAAATACCGGATGACCCTTCATTGGTGTCTGCTTGCCATCATTTGCTATATATGCCGGAGCTTCTCTCTTTGCAATAAAATCCTTTGCATGTTGTCTGATTGTGTCCAACCCTTTTTCATTTATATAATCAATATCTTTCTGCTTCAGATGGAAACTGCTTCGGAACTTGGAATTATCCAGCCGCTCAAATAACTGCCTGTACCATTCATCCTTAGTCATTAAAACTTCACCACTCGTTCCATAAAAATCACCTATTATTATCTATCAATAATAGGATTATACCACCATTTACCCCTATTCAACAAACACAATACCATAGATTTTCTCAGACAAGAAAACCAATTTTACAGATTTTTACAACCCTTTTCCTATATTACATAATACTTGAAAATACCGGGTGGAAATCATTACCTCTCATTTGGTGGAAATTTTTAATTTTGGGTGGATAAAATAATCATTTTTTTAATGATTTTCGGTGGATTTTTCCACCCCAAAATGAAAAAAGCAGTAATGAATTTTCTTAATCATTACTGCTTCAAACAACTGTTCTCAGGGGGAATCGAACCCCCAACTAGCGCTTAGGAGCTCGAGATACCACTGTAAATACATACAATGATTAGTCAACCTAAGTCAAGGAAATCCTTGGTTTTCCTAACTATTCTGTTACTCCCTGTCAAAATAAGAAAACCTGTTTTCATCTCTGTAAAGCACCTTTCGGTGCTCGTCCGGTGCTCGGAGCACCCGGAGGATGTAACCATTCCGTTCCATCGAGTTCACTCAGTTGGCCACCATTACGATTCAGCTTCGTAACAATGATCACTTGGTTTTCTTATTAGATTAACTATATTATAACGTGCTGTAGGTCGGATGTCGATGATTTTTTGACCATATTTTACTCGGATTTACTTACTGCTACTTCTAGATAAAAAGATGGAAGCAGTTGCTCCGTACTTCCCCATGGTTCAGAACGAGGACCTGGATTATTTCGGACTCTGCAGTTCATTGAATGCGACTCCGGAACTAATGAGCTTTAAATTATACAGCCTGACAAAACGAGGCCAGGCTTATCATATGCCGATGGAGATTCAGAGCAATTTCCTGGCGAAATAAAGTAAATAAAGATCCTGTTCTATATATCATAGTATGAACAGGATCTTTTTATAATGATTTATTTTCTATCTAAAATTTTATTAAACCGACTAAAGACTCCATAGTTTGTGTGTTTGACTTACTGTTTATATCTATCTTCTCCTAAATATTTTTCTAGTCATTGCAATATAAAATTGCTTATACAGTCTCTCCCTTAAGAGTCCTGGTATTCTGGATAATATACAGAGCGACCGATATGACCATCATTATAGCGCACAAACCAATCAACAGATCTGATACCATCGGTGTAATGTGGAACCATATAATATGCACCGCTGCAGTTCCATATAATAAAAAGGTTACTATCTTTCCATGCCAGTCTGCACCATGTACTTTTCCTGTCTTTCGTATCACAAGACATCCACTGACTACCATATACAGCTCCTTACCTGCCATTATTACGATTAAAAGAAGCACATGCGGAAAACGAGTAAACAGACAGATTAACATCGCTGCCTGTGTCAGCTTATCAGCCACCGGATCAAGTATTTTTCCTAAATTACTAATCCTATGGAATCTTCTTGCGATATATCCATCAGCAAGATCCGTAAGACCAGACAGCAATAAGATTTCACCAGCTAACAGAGGATTTTTCTTTACACAATAACTCCATATAATTACCGGAATCAGACAAAGCCGAAAAAAAGAAAGAAGATTAGGAACCGTAATAATTCTATTCAAATTTTCTTCCTGATTCACTTCACTCTGCATGTACGGTCACCTCACTTTCCTTTTTTTTAGACATAAACCAATAAAATATAACACAAAATGCTAAAGCAAACACAACACCAAAAACATTTTGAATCACTCTAAGACTAACCGCTCCTTGTAGTCCATAAGTCTCTGCAGCAATGGCTAAAGCACCAAATGTGTTAAATACTGCCTGCCAGCCATATTGTGCTGAAAATCCTACACCGATTCCACCAAGAATTCCTATATATGCATAGATTGACGAAGGAAGCAGAAAATATAATACTGTAAAACATATAACACCTGCAATATTTCCGACAATCCTTTTACGGACTCTGTAGTGCATATCTTCCATAAACGGCAAAATCGCGGACATGGCCGCAATACCAGCCCACATTGCACGTGGCATATTACAAAGTTCTGCAATGCAAAGGACAATCGGTACGCATAAAATCTGACATATCTGCCATTTTGTTCTGGAAGAAGTGATATCAAATTCTTGTATCAGATCTTTCAGATTTCTTTTATAAGTTCTGTTTTTATGATTTCGATAAAATACGAAGCAGGTAAGTGCTGCACCTAAAGCCATTCCGACTAATCGCATCTGATAGCTTTTTCCCGTAACATCATAACCATATAGCAGCAGATACCCAAGAACCAATGTAGATTGATTAAACATGAATGGATTATGGCATCCGAACAGAATCAACACAGCCAGTGCCGCAATATTTAACAGCATTCCCAATACCGGTGAAAACTGATTTGCTAAATGCGGACATACAGTCATAATTACAAAGAACAAAGCCAAAAGCATCGTAGATTGTCCGGTGTGGATCCCCAGATCCGCATTCCTAAACACCATGAGACATAATAAGACTACTACACCTACAATGCTGTTCTCATTTCCAAATAGGATGCTGAAAATACTAACAAAGAAAAAACAAAATGCCATTGTAGCAGCTATCTTCACCAGATATACCCACATATGATATAGTTTTTCTTTTAGTGTTTCACTCTTTTTCAACAGGTTTTTAGAACCTGCCTGATTTAACTGCAACTCCTGATAAAATGTCATATAAATACTCCCATCTTCTAATTTATCTTAAAACTAGATAATCTCATCTTTCTGCTTTGGCAGCTCTATAACAAATCTGCATCCACCATATTCACGGTTTTCTGCTTTGATTGTTCCTCCGGCACTATCTACAATCCGTTTTACAAGTGCAAGACCTAGGCCATTTCCTTCTGCTTTATGAGATCCATCTACCTGATAGAACTTGTCAAATATTCTGGATTTTACATCATCCTCTATTCCTGGTCCTTCATCTTCCAGAATGAACTTAACAGAATCCTGTTCTTGTTTCAGAAACATCGTAATTGTCCCCTTTGAAGGGCTGAACTTAATCGCATTATCTAAAAGATTTATCCAGATATGCATAAAAAGTCCTTCATTCGCAGTATATTTAACTTCCTCCAATTCTACCTGAAAACCAATTTCTTTTTCTGTCCATTTTGTTTCCAATGAAAGAAATGCCTGGCGGATCTGTTCATCCAGACGATATTCTGTTTTTTTCATTGGTATATTCTGATTCTCTAACTTGGATAACAGCAAAATATTACCAACCAATCCGGAAAGTCTTTGGGTGTTAAATAAGATTTTTTCTACATATTCCTCTTGATCCGGAGACAGTTCTTCTCCCTGAAGCAGCATTGTATATCCTTCAATGGCATTAATCGGGGTCTTAAACTCATGAGAAACATTAGATACAAAATCCATCTGCAGCACCTCTGTTGCACGAAGTTCTTTTGTCATAACGTTAAAACTTTGATAAGATTCTCCAACTTCTGCTATACGGCTGTTCGTTTCCAAATGCTGTTCAAAATCTCCCTGAGAAACTTCCTTCATTGCTTTACTAAGTCTGGTAATTGGTTCCAGTAACTTTGCATTGATAAAGGAAGTGATCAGCCCTGCAATCAATGTATTGAAAATCAAAAGCCAGCCAAGCACAGGTATGCTGCCCGGCAGATTAAAAAAATGATTCAAAAAAGCAAATAATAAAGCAGATATGACTGTTGAAAATACAAGTGCCAGCCAGATTGCACCAGTCAGACAGGATCGGATCCGCAATCCTTTTTCTTTCTTTTGTTCCATTATTTTTTCACCACCTTGTATCCAATTCCACGCATTGTTACGATTTCAAAATCAGGGTTATCTTTAAAACGCTCTCTGATTCTTCCTATATGTACCTCTATCGTATGTGGGTCTGCCTCCGTCTCGTATCCCCATACTTCATCCATCAACTGTTGTTTTGTAAATGTTCTGCCTGGCGAAGCTGCAAGCTTATATAAAAGCAGGAATTCTTTTTTAGGCAAAACAAGACTTTCCTTATCAGTTGTAACCGTCATTGCATCATAATCAAACTCTGTTGAACCGATCACAATTTTGTGTTCATTCAGTATCTGTGCACGGCGAAGCAGTGCTCCGACTCTTAAAACCATTTCATTCACATTTACCGGTTTTACCATATAATCGTCACTTCCCGAAAGAAATCCCTGGCGCATATCATCAAAGGAACCTTTCGCAGTGATCATAAGTACCGGTATCTGATATCCTGCTGAACGGAGTTCCGACACCAGTTCATAACCATCCATAACCGGCATCATAATATCAGAAATGATCAGATCAATATATTCCTTATCCAATACTTCTAATGCCTGTGCTCCATCCGATGCACTTTTGACTTGATATCCATTCTTCTCAAGCACTTTTTGGAATAGCTGGCTTAATTCTTTATCATCTTCTACAATCAATATTTGAAACACGTTTTCCTTCCTCCTTATTAAAACAGATACCTTGCCCATCCAAGCAGATGCTGTACCAAAAATATTTTTCTCTGACGTTTCTTTGTTAATTCGATTGGCTCTACATGATATGGATCATTATAAGTTCCGCCTTCTAATATCTGGCGGGACACTTTTTCATATTCCATCATGCCCTCTTCCAACTGTTTATTAATATCTTTACTGCGTATTACAAGCATCAGTTCCGTATCCAGATATGCACTTCTCATGTCCATATTAAAGGAACCGATTACAGACAGATCATCGTCAATCAGAATACTTTTTCCGTGGTATGAATAACCGCCTTCATATTCCCAGATATTAATTCCTGTACTTAAGATTCTATTTCTGTTTTTCGCATAATCGGCAGCCCCAAATGGATTCCCATTATTCGCAACTGAATTTGTCATGATAGAAAAATCTGAAACGTTCTCTGCAATCTCCTCCCATGTATTATACATCATATCATTACAGATAATATATGGCGTGTGGATCTTCACACGATTTTTTGCATTTTTCATCAATTCTCCCAACTGATACCACACTACTGGTTCTTTGGAACCTGTGTGAATAGGATTTGACACTAATGTAATCTTTTCTGTCTCAAAAGTTTCGTCCGTATAATCGGTCTCGCAGATTCTTTCCTTATTCTCTTCAAAATATTTCTGATAGCTGTTCTGCAGCTCTAAAACTGCGTTCTTTACAGATTTTCTATTTGCCAGTTTTTTA
>OIGM01000325.1_pt1 | contig 13212 bp, 14 predicted proteins | sample 1582261 | NCBI WGS metagenome assembly OIGM01 (sample SAMN02674607, study PRJEB24791) | human gut metagenome, SKBSTL069 | isolation source: stool | host: Homo sapiens | place: USA | reverse complement strand
CCTCGATGCATCTTCCATCTCTTGGTGATCTAGAGTCTGCAACTACGATTCTATAGAAAGGAGCTTTCTTTGCACCCAGTCTTTTCAGTCTGATTCTTACTGCCATTTCATTTCACCTCCTGCAAGTGTTCATAAAAAGTTTATCGGAAAAAAGGAAGCTTGCCCTTTTTGCCTTTTTGCATGTTGTTCATCTGCTTCATCATTTTCTTCATTTCTTCAAAATACCGATTTTTCACATCCGCCTTATCTTCATCGTATAAACGAAAATCTAGCTCTACTCCACGAATCTGCATCTCGCATATCTCCTTTCTCAGATCATATCAAAATTACGCCGCAGCGCCTTTTTCCGTGAATGTCTTTGTCGTTGTGTCGAACGATCCCTCTACCCAGTCAGATACAGCGAGAAGATTTCCAGAACCCTGAATCTCTCCGTCATTGTCTGAAAAGTCAGCAACTTCGATTGCCACTCTTCTGCGCTTTGCTTCGAATGTATTCTGTTTATCAGCAACCGGTTTGTTCATATAGACTTTCACATACAGTGTTTCTGCTTCTGCTCCGGTTTTCTCATTCTCTCCGATGTCTGCAATAAAGGCGATTGCTTTTTCCGAACGGATCAAGTCAAATTCCAATGGTGCTGTCCATTCATAAGATCCTATGGACTGCGTTGCTGACTTCTGATTCACGTATCTTTTAGAAGATGTCTTGCCGCTGGCGAGCTTGTATTTCTTATACTGCCTCACGGCGAAGTGCTGGGGGCTGCGGCGTTCCAGCCCGTCAAACATATAGTCCACCGCATTTTTGAAGGTTTCGTCATCCTCCCGGACTTCCATGCTGTTTATCATTTCCACCAGCGTATTCATGTTGCGTTCTTCCTCCGGCCCCTCAAAGACGATGTAGGACACAAGGGCGCAGTACAAGAGGGTTTCAGCTTTAGTCCAGAACTCGTCGCCCTCCTTGCCGTCGCCTTTGGTGTTGGCGATCAGAGCAGTAACGAATTTCAAAACATCGCTTTCCGTCTTGATATAGGCCAGCGATAGTGATAGGTAACCCTTTGAAATTATCTCCGGGTTTTCCCCCACTTCACACCGGACATGCGACTTTCACCGCATCCGGCGTTCCATCAAGCATAGTTTCAGCAGTGATACACAATCACTCTTTCACATTGGCTAAGTTTGCTACTTTGCTGCCAGTAGCGGCAGTCCTGCGGTAGCACGCAGTTTGTTCACTTTGGTAATAACTTTGGCATTCAGAGAGTATTCCTTTACCAACGCCACTACAGACATCATGTCTTCCGAGCTGACTATTGCCAACCCCTGCAAAGAAAGAAGCAACAGGTTCTGGTAGCTGTCATTGCCCTTCTTACAGTCGTTTGTTTTCCTGTAACAGATACAGGTTTGGACATCCAGTTTCTTCCCGGTGATTGCACATTTACCGTCTTGCCCTGCATAGAGGGATACCCGGTTGTCGTTGTATCTCACTGATTCGGTCAATATCGGATGCCTCATCAGCCAGAGCATTGAATTTACGTCAACCCTGAGATTGTCGTGTATCTCTGCTCTACCTTCGGACGTATACGGATTGATTTTTCGGCTTTTCCGCATTGGAATCTTGAATTGCACGTAGGCTAATGGAACCAGTGGCGTTTCTCCAATCCATCGCATTTGCTTCGATTTTCCATACCGTTTCCTTAGATATCTGTTTTTGATTTCGCCCTGCTTCTTGATTCCGTCAATACGATGGAGAAGCTGTCCATTGATTGGACGGGCGATATCGCTGAAATTCAAGTTGACCCTTGTCGCAATGCAGTAATAGTCCTGCACTCCGATAACCTTGGCATTATAGTCCCCCACATTCAGGCTTATTTCTTCAGCCGTCTTACTGCTTTGTATTGCCTTGACACTGTCAGCCATCTCCTTGCTGATTCTGTGTATGGCTTTATCGCAGACATTTGAAGTTATCACCCACGAGTTACTTTTGCGCCGCAGTTTTATGCGAAAACCCAGGAACTCACTGTCACGTTTCCTGAGATTAGTCACTTTTGACTTTTCATCAGACACTTCCAGTTTTAGCCGTTTCCATAGCCAGTCTTTGACTGCATAATAGGTTTTCTCTGCATCCTCTTTGGTTCTGCAAAATATCTTGAAATCATCCGCATAACGGACAATCCGCATCTCCTTGAGGTTGCTTTTCTTCAAGGCTGTATAGCTGTTGCACTTTTTCTCTGCGCCGTTGGGATAGTAGGTCACTTTACACGGATGTTTCATGTGCCTCACCATTTCATCCCACTGAGAGGCAATCCACCAGTCCAGTTCATTGAGGACAATGTTTGCCAGCAATGGTGAAAGGATACCACCTTGCGGCGTTCCCTTGGATGGGAGGACGTTTTCTCCATCAGGCATTTCGATTGGCGCTTTCAGCATGGCCTTGATGATCTGAATCAACTTGGTGTCCCGTATACCTAAAGTCCAGATCTGTTTTAGCAGCTTTCTGTGGTCGACGTTATCGAAGAATCCTTTAACGTCCACATCTACTACATAGTGAAGCTTGTTCCTTTGGGCGAGTCCATACGCATAGGAAATCGCATTTTCTGCGCTCCGACACGGTCTGAACCCATAAGAGTGCTCATAGAACTTTGCTTCGCAGATTGGCTCCATGACCTGCAAAATACATTGCTGTACTATTCGGTCAATAATACACGGTATTCCCAGAGGCCTCATCTTTCCGTTTGGCTTTGGTATTTCTACTCTTTTTACTGCTTTTGGTTCATACCTCCTGAACTGTTTCTGGATGAGCTTTACAAACTTATCCTCTGGCATGACTGCCAATGATTCTATTGTCCGCCCATCCGTGCCTGCGGTATGACTGCCATCATTGCCTTTGATATTTCTAAATGCCAGCTTGATGTTGTTGGGGGCGCTGATGATATCCATCAGATGCCCAAAGACTTCACCGCTTTTGCTGTCTGCATACAGACTGTCAAAGGTTTTCTGCATGTCATAGTATTCCGCATGTCGTAGCTTGCTTTTCTTCTTAGCTTTTTGTGCCATGTACATCACCCCATTTCTATGAAACCGAGCGACAATTTCTTTTTCTTACTCGACTGCATGAATAGTGGTTGTGTACTGCTGACGTTTTGCCTGACTTGTGGCCATTCCTAACCGTCCTCTTTTTCGCAGACGATATCATCGGTTCGACCACTGCTTTTCAGCAGGAATTCATCCGCTTATTATTCTTCGCCGGATTATCCAGTAGACCTCCTGCCTTTCCTTGTTCCGATAATCCTATCTGTACATACATACCTTTAGGTGTTCCCTCTGGGCCTGACAGCTTGGACACGCCTGTAACGTGCCACGGCGTTTCGTAACAACCATTTCTACTAAACCGTACTGCCTGGGCTTTAACCCACACGCCCATTTCTGAGCGTGGCACTTTTAGACCTTTACATTCGGGAGTTTCGTCAGACATCTCTGTCATTCTCACCATGGGTATCTTATAGACCCCCGGCATATAGGATGCACCATCCACCTCTGGACAGCTTTCGTCAGCTTAACCTGTTACGGCATCTCTCTGCCGGCTTTACCGGGCTTCACACAGAGTTTGGCCTCTGCATGCCGGAGTATCAGGGGAGGCGTTTCAGGGCGTTACTCCTTCATTCCACCTCTCGAATTATCAGTTCACAGTACTGATTGAAACAGCACTGTGCGCCACCTTTTCAGCGGCGAACAAGTCGCACGATTGTAGTGCATGGATTTTGAAAAGTCGATACTGTTGAACACCCGCACCCTGTATTTCTCCCGTTGCAGAAACCGCCCGCACTGGTCGAGGGTGCCGCCCTTCGGGTCTACCACCACATACGAGGAATGGGCTTGAAGGAGCTGCGGGGTCAACCAGAACCTTGTCTTTCCCGAGCCGGACGATCCGATGACACAGGCGTTTAGGTTCCGGGCATTGGCGGGTATCTTCGGACGGGTGTTCATGGTAAGGAACTCCGTCCCGGTCAGAATGACATTGTTCTGAAATTTAGGGTCTACAAACGGCTTTATATCCTCCTTTGTTCCAAAGCGGGCGGTGCCGTACTCCGCATCCCGCCGGAATTTTTTCGCCTGCCTGATCTTTGACTGTATCAGCAGATACACCCCAGCCGCACCGGCAAGGCCCACCAGCAGGTCAATACCGCCCAGCCCCGGCCAGTAGGTTTCAAAGGCTTTGGGGAAGGTATCGAGCATCCCCATGAGCTTTGTCCCGAAGTCTGTGCCGGGGGCGATCCGGTAGGCCGTCCCGATTTTGGAGAAAAACCAGAACACAAAGAGGTACGGCAGGTTTGGGAGCACATATTTTCTGATCTTGTCACTCAACGTCCGTCCTTCACCGCCTCTCTGGTCCGCTGCTTTTCCTTTGCCTGCGTCCTGATCTGCTCCGTGAATTTCCGAAGCTGGCCGAGGATGGAAGCCTTGTCCTGCTCTTTGTTCAGCACCTTTGCGCTGTACTTCTGGAAGGCCGCCGTGATAGCGTCCGCCTGATTGGCTTTGAAAAACAGCAGGTAATGACCGGGGCTCACTTTATGGAAAGCGTAGTCCACATGGAACTCCTTCGCGATCCGGTCAAAATCCTTTGGAGCTCCCACATAGGGCATGGCACTTTTGCCGCCATAGTGGTTCATCAGCTTTTTCACGCTCTGGCGTCCCTGCGGGGTCAGCGCCTTCCGGTGGTGCTTTTGCAGCGCCCGAACCACCTTGCCAAGAGCGGCAGCCAGCACTTTTCCTGTGAGCTTCGTTGTCCTGATCGAAAGGGCAACCGTTTTTTGGTTTACTTCTTCCTGCATAAAACCTCCTTTCCGTCGGGGTTCCCGCTATCCGGGAGGCCCCCGTACAATCTCGGGGAACAGAAAGCCTCGGGCCAATGTGGCCCGAGGCTTACCGCTCGGCATCCCTGCCGGACGGAGCTTTCTTTTCCGGCTCCGTCTGGACTTTTTCGCCCTGTTCCCGCATGGTCTGCAAGATAGAGGGCTTCTTTTGAAGCTGGGAGGGCTTTTCGCCGGACAGCGGCTTGATACATTCCAGACGGTCAGCCGCCCGGATGGCGTTGTCCGTGAGCTGCCTCTGCCATGCGCCCACGCTGGGAGCCCAGCGGAAACCGTTGCTTTTCAGCTCGGCCCGGGTGTCCGCGTCAGGCTTTCCGTCAAAGAACACCTGCAAGCGGTTGTCCTCCCGGTTCATTTCCACACGGCCCCCGTCGAACTCCCAGCCGGAAAATTCCTGCTGTGCCTGTTTGGAAAGCTGTTCGATACGGGCCTTTACCCGGCGGATCTCCGCATTGTTGTTGGTAAGCTGGTAGCTTTCAAAGGGCCTCGGGTCGCTCCGCCAGCTTGACGCCATGCTTGCTTTCAGCTTTTCAATCTGGTCCGGAGACAGCAGCACACAGCCATCCAGCTTGCCATGCTTGCGGTAATAGGCGTTGACCTCCTTCATAATGAGCTGGGAGCGTTCCAGCCCGTCCAGCTTCTTCTGGAGCTTTTCAATCGCTGCCGGGTCATCGGCGCTGATCCCGCCCATGCCGGTACTGCGTATCTTATCCAGAAGCCCTTGAATATACCGCCATTCCTCCATGTTGCTGTCCCGGGCCCGGTTCTGTTTTTCCTTCTTTCCCACCGGGAAATTGGCAGGTCCGGCGATCATCATAGAGGGAACCCTTGCGTCAATGGCAAAGCCCTGGTTCATGTTTTCGGCCAGCTTGCGGGCGTAGGTGTCTAACAGATGGTCGATCTTCTCATGGTACATGGGGTCCACCCGGGATTTCTGCTGTTCCGCTATGGCGGCGGCCTTGTCCACCATTGCCCGGTATTCCGCCGTTGCGCTCCCTTCCTTGTAGTCGGAAAAGCTGTTCATTTCTTTTGCCCGGCGGGCGGCTCCTTCATTGATAGGGTAATAGTTGATGGTATGCACCTCCTTTATGCTTCGGGCCATGCTGGCCCGAAGTCTTACCGTTCTTCATGGGAAGGCCCCGCCTTGTCCTTTTTCGGAGCGGGCGGGGCTTCTTGAAACCGTTTGAGTGCAGCGAGAATGGAGTGGACAGGCTCGGCCTTTTCAGGATAGGCAAATATCCGGTGTTCCGGCGGAATGTCCTGCGGCCCGTGGTAATACTCCTTGAAGCCCTCCGGGACTGCCGACACATACCCACCGGGAGCGAATACGCCGCCCTCGTTGATACGCACATCCCGTCCGTATGCTTCATAATCGAAGTAGTTCTGAATGTGCTCCGGTATGTCGATGGTCCCAAGCTCGTCGGCGTACAGACGGCCCAGCCCTTCATCATCAGAAATATCCGGGTAAAAGCGGTAAAGGTCAAGGTTCTGCGTCAGGTTTATCAAATCCTTCACGCTCCGTGTGTGGTTTCCCAAGACAAGAGCGGCTTCAAAGGTTTCCAGTCCGCCCTTATCCCGTACTTCCAGCAGAGCGTGGCCCAGCTCGTTCAGCTCGTCGATGTTCTCACATTCGTAGAGATGATCGTAGAGCCCCAGCACATCGCTGTCAAAGCTGGTAAAGAACACTTCGCTGTACCGTTTCCCATCTATCCCGATTTTGGCAAGGGCGGCCTGCAACTCCTGTGTCGTCGTGGGGAAATGTACCGTTGTCCCTACCTCGATCCCCATTAAGGGGTACAGGGCTGTATTGGTTATATAGGCTTCAAACATGGGCTTATTCCTCCTTTCCGGCCCGGTCAGCCAGCACCTCATAAATCCCGGCCATAATGTAATCGGCGCAAGGGAGGGCAATCGCATTTCCCAGCGCCTTGTAACGTTGCAGAGGCCGGATCTCCACGCCGTCCGCCCCGTACTTTGTCCAGCCCTCCGGCAGCCCCATCAGCCGTTCGCTTTCCGTTTCCGTCAGAAAACGGATACAGCCGCCCTCCGGGTCGCCCTCATACCAGAAGGCAAAGGGCGTTACATCACTGGCTAAAAGAGTGGGAAAAGGGTCAGTTGGTAATCCGAAGCTGTTTCGGAAGGCCGTTTCTTCCTGCCTTTTTGCCGCTCCCCGCATACGGAAGCACTGAAAGGGGTGGATGACTGGTATCTGCCGCCCTGTTTCAAAAGAAGCTGTTCGATCTCCTTCGGCGGCGGCCCGCCCGCCCTCTCCGCAAGGCGGAGGAAGTGGGAGCATTGGACGGGGCTTAAATAGTATGTCTGCGGCACGTCTGCCTCCAAAATCCGCCACGACGAAAATCCGCTGCCTTCGTGCCAGCCTTCGGGAGCCTGCCCAATACTGGGCGTCCATGAGCCGCCAGCACACATCAGGCGTTCCCCCTCGCACCATTCCGGCGTTACCCCATCTTCCCGAAGGAGGCATTGGAACTTCGGTGTCCGAGAAGGCGGATAGGACGGCTCTAAAGTCCATCCGGTCATTTGTAGAAAACGCTCCCATGACGTTTTCCCAAACAGCGATAGCTGGATATAGGTTATCAGTAGCATCCCTCATTTCCTGTATGATACGAAACGCCTGATAGAACAGGCTTGATTTTGCCCCGGCAAGGCCGGAGCGGTTGCCGATCAGAGAAAGGTTCTGACAGGGGGAACCGAAGGTAATTATATGGACAGGTGGGATTTTCCCGCCGTCCACCTTCGTAATATCCCCCAAATGCACCATGTCGGGAAAGTGCCTTTTGGTTATGGAGATGGGCGCTTTTTCAATCTCACTGGCCCATACCGGACGGATACCGCACCGGGAAGCAGCCAGAGGGAACACGCCAATCCCGTCGAAAAGGCTTCCCAGCTTAATGTCCGGCATGGCCCGGGGTGCCGTGTCCCTTCACGGCAAGCACCCCTTCCAGTGTGGTCGCCGCAATGCCCAGCCGCCCGGCAACCGCAATATCGTTTTTTACATCCTCGTCCACAGCGCTGCCGCAGACGATCAGGGTGTGGGAGCGCCGCAGCATATCCCGGCGCATATCAATCCCGGCCTTGTGTTCCTCGGGAACGCTGTCATTCAAAAACAGCGGCAGATACAAGAGCGGGCAGATCGGGGAAAAGCCCGCCTCATAAGCAAGACGGCAGTAGTGGGCCGCCAGCTCCATATCAACATCCGGCTCGCCGCTCCATGCGGCGGTCAGGTATGCTAAAGGTCGTTTCATTGGTTGAGCCTCCATTTCTGTTTTGGTTTAGGGAAAAGCAAGAGTTCGCCCAACCCCTCCGCCCCTTCCCCCGGGAAGGGGAACGGCTCTGGAGAATTTATATCCCCGTCGCTTGACCGGGAAAAAGCATAACCGGGAGAAATCCGTCAAGGGTGCCTCTGGCACCGCCTGCGGCGGCGCTGCCCTTGACTGATTTTCCCGGCTATGCTACGGAATAACTGGCGACGGGGAATAATTTATATCTCCAGAGCTTCGGGGCGCGGGGCAGAGCCCCGCAATCCTCGGGCCATGCTGACCCGAAGTTTGGGCTTACTTTTCCTGTTCGGTTTTCTTCTCCGGCTTTTCATGTTCCTTCTGCTGACCCTTCCAGTCGTCCAGCAGCTTGATGATCTGGTCCTTCATTTCCCTCGGCGTAGTTTCCTTGCCGAAATACTTGCTCAGTTCCGCACCTGTCAAAATCACTTTGTCTACCTCCTTTTTGTCCTCCATCATAATGCCGTCGATCACATCCCCGTTGAGCAGCTTCTTTTCGTCCAACTCACGCATACGCTTTGCCTGCGCCTGTGAAGGCGAGGACTGCTGGCTGTCAATGGCGACGGCGATATAGTTCTGGTTCTTCTTGCCGATATAGGAAAGCTCCACCGCCGTAGTAAAGCCCAGCTTTTTTTCATCCATCAGCTTCATCAGGTCGGGAACCAGCTCATTGAGCCGGATATACCGCTGCACCTGCTTGACCGCCATCTTATTGCGCTCGGCCACAATCTCGTTGGAGCGTTTGCCTGCGTCCTTCGGGTCAATCTGGCCCGAAGTGCGGGAGCCCTGGTGCTTGATGGCCTCAAGCTGCATTTTCAAGGCTTTGGCCCGCTCACTGGGGAGGATTTCTTCACGCTGGTTGAGATTGTCCTCGACCATCTGCGTGATGGCTTCATCGTCCGTCAGATTGCGAACAATACAGGGCATATCCGCATATCCGGCAAGCTCGCTGGCCTTCTGGCGGCGGTGGCCGGACACGATCTCATAGCCGCCATCCTCACGGGGACGGACGATAGCGGGCTGGGTCACGCCCTTGTCCTTGACGCTGGACACCATAGCCCGCATTTCTTCATCATCCCGAACCTCAAAGGGATGGTTCTTGAAGGCGTGAAGCTCGTTCAGCTTGATATAGACGATCTGTTCCTTGCCCCGGCGTGGTGCATCCTTCGGTTTTTCGGGTTCCTTCGGAGCGGGAGCGGCCTGTACCGTTGGCGCCGTTTTTTTCTCCGGTTCCTTTTTGACCGCATTTTCCGGTTTCTGTGCGGGAGCTTCGGGCTTCGGGGTTGCGGCCTTGTCCTTATCTGCTTTCGGGGGACGGCCCCGGCGCTTCGGCTGTTCCGGCTCTTTGGGTTTTTCCTCCGCTTTCTTCGGAGCCTCCGGCTGCTTTTCCGGTTTTTCCGTTTTTGCCGGGGCAGACTTTTCCCCGCTGGGAGCTGCCGCCCGTTCCTCGACCTTCTTTTCCTTCATAATTTCAGCGAAGTTATAGACGGAAACCTGCGGGTTCTTTACCTCCGGTTCCGTCTTTTTTTCCGGCTCCGGAGAAACGGAAACCTTCTCCGGCTCTTTTGGGGGAGCGGGAGGCGTTTCCTTGCCCGGCCCGCTATCCGTTACCGGCTGTTCCGGCGTTTTTGTGGTTTTATCATCTGCCATAAGCATTTACCTCCTGTTTTTTGGCATGAAAAAAGAGGCTCAACTTTTCAGTCAAGCCCCCGTGGGAAGTTCCTCCTTTCTCCGCCATGATACAAAAATACCGCCCGTAGTCTCGTTTGGGCGGTACTTTGTGTAAGATTGGCAGTCCATTATTAAGTTTTTTATTATGTTCCCTTTGTACACCGTTGCAAACCAAAGGATAATGGCAATCGCCAGTGTATATCCGCTTGGAGCGTCTTTTAACCCGAACAGGGATACCACCCAAAGGATACTGGTCAAGATCGCAGACGCAAAAACCAGAAACATGACCGGGTTTTTTGCCTGTGTTTTCGGGCTCAATTTCACAAAAGAATCTTTAATTGCCCTGCCGAGCATTTTCCGGTCGGCAAAAGCAGTTTTCTGTTTTGTACGCATATCTGTAAATCTCCTTTACGCAATGCTGCCAAAGAACTCAGCAAGCGGACCAAGGGCAAGCGCCGGGAAGAAGCTCAGCGCACCGATCAGCAATACCACAACGATCAGCAGGAAAACAAACATTCCATTTGTGGTAGACAAGGTGCCCGCAGTCGTGGCAATTTTCTTTTTCCCAGCCAAGCTGCCTGCGATTGCAAGTGTGCCGATGATGGGCAGGAACCGGGCAAAGAGCATCACCAGTCCCAGGCTTACATTCAGAAATACGGTATTCCCATTGAAACCGGCAAAGGCAGAGCCGTTATTGCCGCCACAGGATGAGTAGGCATACAGCATTTCAGAGAAACCGTGGGCACCGCCGTTATGCAGGCTATCCATGACAGAGGGTACTACGGCGGCAAGGCCACTGCCGACCAGAATTGCAATGGGTGTTGCAAGGCAAACCAGTACCGACCATTTCATCTCATAAGGCTCAATTTTCTTGCCAAGGAATTCCGGTGTACGGCCTACCATCAGACCGGCAATGAACACCGTCAGAATAGCAAAAGCAAGCATACCGTAAAGGCCGCAGCCCACGCCGCCGAAAATAACCTCGCCGAGCTGCATCAGCAGCATAGTCACCATGCCGCCAAGAGGCGTGTAGCTGTCATGCATGGAGTTTACAGCGCCGTTGGAGGCTGCTGTGGTGAAAGCTGCCCATGTAGAGGACCCTGCAATGCCGAAGCGAGTCTCCTTGCCCTCCATATTGCCGCCTGCCTGTTCGGCCATTGACATATTGACTGCGCCGTTTTGTGCAAGCTGGGGGGTGCCAACCTGTTCAGTGACGGCGATACAGCCCAAAGCAACAACCAGGCAGAGAAACATTGCCATAAAGATCGCAACACCCTGCTTCTTGTTCTTTACCGCAGAACCGAATGTGAAACACAGTGCCGCCGGAATCAGCAGAATGGAAATCATTTCGATCAGATTGGTAAAGGCATTGGGATTTTCCAAAGGATGTGCGGAGTTGACGCCCATATAACCGCCGCCGTTGGTGCCGCTCTGTTTGATTGCGACCTGGCTGGCCGCAGGACCCATCGGTACGAACTGCTCGGTGACGATCTGTGCATCCGAAACGATTTCGCCATCTACAGTGACGGTTTCGGTGTCTAAGTCAATTACCGCATCCTCAAGGATTTCGCCTTCTGCACTGACGGCAATCGGTTCTACAAGGGATACTGTTTCTGCACTTTTCAGGTTCTGGATCACGCCGCCGCCTACCAGCAACAGAGAAATGACCAGATTCAGCGGGAGTAGGATGTGAACCACAATGCGGGTCAAGTCCACCCAAAAGCTTCCCAACCCGGAGGATTTCACCTTGATAAAGCCACGGATCAATGCAAATAGAACGGCGATACCTGTAGCTGCGGAAACAAAGTTCTGAACAGTCAGACCTAAAGCCTGAGTGAGATAACTCAATGTGGATTCACCGGAATATGCCTGCCAGTTTGTATTGGTAATGAAACTTGCAGAAGTGTTAAATGCCAAATCCCATTTCACACCGGAAAGATGCTGCGGGTTTCCGGGAAGAACACCCTGCACAAGTTGAAGCAGGAACAGAAAAACAAGCCCGACACCGGAAAAGGTCAATACACTTACCGCATATTTTTTCCATGTCATCTGTTCTTCTCTGTCTACACGCATAACCTTGTAAATCAGGTTTTCGCACGGTGTCAGAACTTTGGACAAAAAAGTTTTCTCGCCGCTCATGACGTTTTTTATGTATGCGCCCAGCGGAATTGCCAAAACAACCAGAATGGCAAGGTATAAAACATACTGGATCATGGTACTCATGCCTGATCATCTCCCTTCATTAAAATATAGACATACCACAGCAGCATTGCTGCCGCACATACACCTATGAGTGCAATTAGCATTTGCATAAGAGCTATCCTCCTTTTTTGATGTCCCCAATATCATAAAACCTTTCCTCTAAAAATGGCATTAGTGATCTTTTGTGTGTTTAAAGATGAAATAAAGATTACAACCAACCCAAAAGCCATGCCATAGGAAAGGCGATAACGATCGTACTGATACAGACACACGCCAAAACCAGTAAGGGCATTCCAACAAAGATGGAGATGGAGCCAAGTAGCGGATGATGCCAAATAAAGCGCTCCGCTTTTGCGTCAAATCTCTGTTCAAATCTTCTCGCCGCATTTGTAATGCTCATAATTGTTCACCTCATTTCTTTCTTGCAAGGCCATAATACCGCTTAAAGTATTAAGTGGGGAAAAGGGTCCTGCAATCGAAACTAAGACTGTATAAGTCTTTAAGAAAAAAGAGTCAGACCCGGAAGAGGACTGACTCATTCATATAATGATTTTGAAATTGTATTTTCGAGAAGAGAATACCCTTGACAAATCTCGTCTCAAAAAGAAACAAAAAAGTTGATGTGCATCACATATCCAAGTATAATAAGCACAAACAAATTCAAAACATCAAATCTTATTCGATATTCTATGCCATTCGGCAGGAAAATCCAAACATTAAAGACCTGCACGAAGCGGCAATAAACAGCAGTAATCCAGTCCTGGCAGCTTCGTGCCAAAAACAGAAGAAAAGGAGCGAGGCTTATGGGGCAAAAAGATATTACAGAAAAGGTATTGGAAGATTATAATGATGTTTTTGCAGATATCATAAATGGATTATTATTTGATGGAGTTCAGGAAATCAAACCGGAAGCTCTGGAAAATACAACCATTCATACACAGTACAAGGCTGAAGATGGCAAGGTTCATGAACTGGAGCGTGATATTGCAAAATACTGGAAAGAGGAAAAGGTAGAACTTGCAATCTGTGGGATTGAGAACCAGAGCACAGTGGAGAAGCATATGCCATTTCGCATCATTGGATACGATGGGTCGGCATATCGGAATCAGTTACAGCAGGAAAGAAGAAAAATGCTGCGGGTGGTGACACTTGTATTGTATTTCGGGGCAGACAGGCATTGGA
>OIGM01000311.1_pt1 | contig 13731 bp, 11 predicted proteins | sample 1582261 | NCBI WGS metagenome assembly OIGM01 (sample SAMN02674607, study PRJEB24791) | human gut metagenome, SKBSTL069 | isolation source: stool | host: Homo sapiens | place: USA | reverse complement strand
GCGGAGGTTTAGGTCTCTGTACCCCTGGCCTTTACCAGTTCAGCATTTTTTGAACCGCCAGAACGATGAGGCCGGAAATTGTGGCCGCCAGAATGTCAGCTGTGAACTGTCTCATTCTTTTGGCCTGCGCCGTCGGCTTATGCCGTCGGCTTTTTTTCTGCCCATTTTACCACCCGGTCCTCTTGCGTTGTTTATGATTTTCTGTTCACTTGGAAGACCGCCTTTAAAAATGTTATCATTTCCAACGCAATAGCGGCCATGTTAGCGTTTGCCAGGAAAACCACTGGGGCTATTTCAGCCGGACGCCAATAGGCCATTGCTGTAACGATACATAGTTGCCCTCCAGGTACAAGGTTTTTGCTGGATTTTTGCCAGTTCTCTTGCTCCAATTATACCACAGATTGGCCTCTATGGATTGAAATATAAGGCTTTTTCTTTTATTCAGTGCACATTAACTTAATTCGTCGAATATAACATGAAAAGCACGCACTTTATTGCTTGTTTCGGCTGGACGGCTTAGGCTTGTCAGGGATCGCCGCATCCGCCTTGGGTGGGTGACCCCTGTGAGCCCCAACCGATTTCTCCGCTTTCTGGTTTTCAGTCATAGTCTTTTCTGCTTTCGGCGGACTGCCACGGCACAGCTTTTTCGGCTTCTATAATTGGAAGGAACATGGCTTTTCGCTGAATGGAAAGCGAAGCTGACCCGGGCTGGGGCTGTCTGCATGAAAGCGATATTTTTTTTGCAATTATCTTGACAAAATTTATCAAGATTGATATGATGGTATTAACAAGCAAGCAAAAAGAGGATGTGGAGCATGATCATCACCAAAGAGACGGACTACGCGCTGCGCATTTTGCGGGTGCTGCTGGACGGGGAGAAGCATTCGGTGGCCGAGATGTCGGAAACGGAATTGATCCCCAATCAGTTTGCCTACCAGATTCTGCGCAAGCTCTCCGCCGGCAATTTGGTGCGGGTGAGCCGCGGCGCTCTCGGCGGCTGCGAGCTGTCCTGCGATCTGGACGCGACCTCCCTCTACGATCTCATGGGGGTCGTGGGGGAGCGGGGCATCCTGTGCGCCTGCATGGAGCCGGGATATGAATGCCGCTGGCAGGACAAGCATGGGCGGTGCGCCATCCACTGTCAGCTGGCGGCCTTGCAGCAAAAGCAGGACGAGGCGTTCCGTGCCGTGAGCCTGCGCAGGCTGCTGACCGGCGGATCCGATCCCCAAGATACAAGCAAGCTGTAAAATTTTAAAAGGAGGTACCCCTATGCTGTTTCAAACCACGTCGGCGCACGAAGAGCTGCGCGCGAAGATCCGGAGTTTTGCGGAGGAGGAGATCAAGCCCCTCGCATTTTTAATGGATCAGAACAACGAGTTTCCCGAGGAGGCTGTCAAGAAGCTGGGTAAGCTGGGCTGGATGGGCATTCCCTACCCCAAGGAGTACGGCGGTGCCGGTCTTGATGCTCTGAGCTACGCCATCGCGGTGGAGGAGCTGGCCCGTGTGGACGGCGGCACGGGCGTAATCCTCTCCGCCCACGTCTCCCTCGGCTCATGGCCCATTTTCGCCTATGGCACCGAGGAGCAGAAGAAGAAATATCTGGTTCCGCTGGCCAAGGGCGAGAAGATCGGCGCCTTCGGCCTTACGGAGACCAACGCTGGATCCGACGCCGGCGGCACGGAGACCACGGCGCTGGATAAGGGGGACTACTACCTCCTCAACGGCGGCAAGATCTTCATTACCAACGCCCCTAAGGCGGACACCTATGTGGTTTTCGCCGTCACCACGCCGGACATCGGCACCCGGGGCATCTCCGCTTTCATCGTGGAGAAGGGCTGGAAGGGCTTTGAGTTCGGCGACCACTATGACAAGATGGGTATTCGCTCCTCCTCCACGGCGGAGCTGATCTTCAACAACGTGAAGGTTCCAAAGGAAAACCTATTGGGCAAGGAGGGCGAGGGCTTCAAGATTGCCATGTCCACGCTGGACGGCGGACGCATCGGCATCGCCGCGCAGGCGCTGGGCATCGCCCAGGGCGCGTTTGAGCACGCGTTGAGCTATTCCAAGGAGCGCGTACAGTTCGGCAAGCCCATCGCGGCCCAGCAGAGCATCGCCTTCAAGCTGGCGGATATGGCAACCAAGCTGCGCTGCGCCCGGTTCCTCATCTACTCCGCGGCGGAGCTGAAGGAGCAGCACGCGCCTTACGGCATGGAGTCCGCCATGGCGAAGATGTACGCCTCGGACATCGCGCTGGAGGTCACCAACGATGCCTTGCAGATCCACGGCGGCAGCGGCTACCTCAAGGGCATGGAGGTGGAACGGGCCTACCGCGACGCCAAGATCACCACCCTCTACGAGGGCACTAACGAGATCCAACGGGTGGTCATCGCCTCTCATCTGTTGGGCAGGCTGGGCAAGAGCTCCGGCGGCGAGAGCCGTTCGGCGGCCAAGAAACCCGCGCCCATCACCGGCATTCGCAAAAAGACCATCTTCCGGGAGGGGGATGCTGCCCAGCAGGTGGCCGACCTTGTGGCGGCGCTGAAGAAGGATGGTCACGACTTCTCCGTGGGCATCCCTATGGATACGCCCATCCCGCAGGCGGAGCGGGTGGTCTCCGCGGGCAAGGGCATCGGGGAGAAAAAGAACATGAAACTGGTAGAGTCGCTGGCCAAGGCCGCCGGCGCGGCCATCGGTTCTTCCCGCCCTGTGGCGGAGACTCTCAAATATCTGCCGCTGAACCGCTATGTGGGTATGTCCGGTCAGAAGTTCACCGGCAATCTGTACATCGCCTGCGGCATCTCCGGCGCATCCCAGCACCTTAAGGGCATCAAGGACGCCTCCACCATCGTGGCCATCAATAAGAACGGTAACGCGCCTATCTTCAAGAACTGCGACTACGGCATCGTGGGCGATGTGGAGGAGATCCTGCCCCTGCTCACTGCCGCGCTGGATAGCGGCGAAAAGCTGCCCGCGCCGCCCATGGTAAAGATGAAGCGGCCCACGCCGCCGAAGCCCGCCCCCATTGGCGACCGCTACGTCTGCAGCGGCTGCGGCTACGAGTATGTGCCGGAGTTGGGCGACGAGGACGGCGAGATCGCGCCCGGTACGCTCTTTGAGCAGCTTCCCGCCGAGTGGGTGTGTCCCGAGTGCGCGGAGACGAAGGATCAATTTGTAAAGGCTTGAGGCCGTGAAGGAGGCAAGATAAGATGTATTGCGTGCGTAAAGTAACGAACGACCTCTACTGGGTGGGCGCCAACGACCATCGCCTGGCCCTGTTTGAAAACTGCTTTCCCATTCCCCGGGGCGTAAGCTACAACGCCTACTGCCTGCTGGATGAAAAGACGGTGCTCTTTGACACGGTGGACTGGTCTGCCTGCCGCCAGCTTTTGGAAAATCTGGCGTATGTGCTGGATGGCCGCGAGCTGGACTACCTGCTGGTCAACCATCTGGAGCCGGATCACGCCGCCTGCATCGAGGAGATCCTGCTGCGCCATCCCAAGGTGAAACTGATCTCCAACGAGAAGGCATTCATGCTCATGCGGCAGTTCGGCTTCCATGTGGACGGACATGAGTGCATCGAGGTGAAGGAGGGCGACACCTTCTCCTTCGGCAAGCACACCGTCACCTTTGTGGGCGCGCCTATGGTTCACTGGCCGGAGGCCATGGTGACCCTCGACGTCACCGACGGCGTCCTCTTTTCCGCCGACGCCTTCGGCACCTTCGGCGCGCTGGACGGCAAGCTGTTCGCCGACGAGGTGGACTTCGAGCGGGACTGGCTGGACGACGCCCGCCGCTACCTCACCAACATCGTGGGCAAGTACGGCCCCCACATCCAGCTCCTGCTGAAAAAGGCCGGCGGCGTTTTGGATCAGATCAAGTACATCTGCCCGCTCCACGGCCCCGTGTGGCGCAAGGATCTGGGCTGGTTCATCGAAAAGTACGACACATGGAGCCGCTATGCCCCTGAGACCCAGGGCGTGCTCATCGTCTACGCCTCTATGTACGGCAACACGGAGAACGCGGCGCAGGCGCTGGCGACGTCGCTCTGCGATAAGGGCATGAGCAAGGTGGCGATGTACGATGTGTCCTCCACTCATGTCTCCCAGCTGATCTCCGAGGCGTTTAAGTACAGTCACATTGTCCTGGCCTCTGTGACCTACAACCTCGGCATCTACCCTGCCATGCATGACTTCCTCATGGATATGAAGGCACTGAATCTGCAAAACCGCACCTTTGCCATCATTGAAAACGGCTCATGGGCGGTGAAGTCCGGTGACCTCATGCAGAAATTCGTCAACAATGAGCTTAAGAACATGACGGTGCTCAACGAGCGGCTCAGCCTCGCCTCGTCCATGGGCACGGACAAGCGCACTGAGCTGGAAGCACTGGCGGACGCCATTCTGGAATCTATGAAGTAACTGGCAGGAAAGCCAAAACCAAGACAACAGACAACAAACAGCCCCGCCGCGTCGGCAGCAGAAAAACCGGCTTTCAAAAACAGAGCGGGCAAGCGTGATACTGCGCTTGCCCGCTCTTTGCCCAAAAGGACATGAGAAGTGACCGGAGAAGATGAGAGGATCGAAATGGAGATCAGAAAACGAAACGGGGAGTCTGTTCCCTTTCAACAGGAGAAAATCTTCAACGCCATGAAAAAGGCGTTTGACGGACAGGGCAAGGAGATCGGGAGCAGAGAGATGAATGAGATACTCGCCACCGTTCTCAACAATCTCTCCGTCACAGTGCCGCTCACCGTAGAACGTGTGCAGGACGAGGTGGAGCGAACGCTCATGGAGCGCGGACACTATGAGGTGGCCAAGGCGTACATCCTCTACCGCGAAAAGCGGTCTGCGCTGCGCCGTGTCCGGCATACCATCGCGCGGACGGTGGGGGATGACTCGCTTGACGAGGTGCTGCGCCGCATCCAGATGGATTTTACCGAGGAAGTCTACTCCCTCGCGGCGCTTCAAATGAAGTTTGAGAGTTTCTGTCGCCTGGGCATGACGGAGGATGAGCGGGCTGAGGCACTGACCAAGGCGGCGGTAGAGCTGACTACGGCAGAGGCACCCAAGTGGGAGTTCATCGCGGCGCGGCTTCTGAACCACTCCTTTCGCTGTCGCAACGCACAGGAATGGGAGGGGCGCGGCGTCGGCGACCTCTATGGCAGGCTTCGCTATCTGACGGATAAGGGACTCTACGGTGACTATATCCTTGCCCACTATACCCACGAGGAGATTGCCATGGCGGAGGACTTTCTCTGCCCGGAACGGGACGAGCTATTCACCTACTCCGGCCTTGACCTGCTGCTCAAACGCTATGTGATCCAGTCACGCAGCCGCGTGCCGCTGGAAACACCGCAGGAGATGTTTTTGGGTATCGCGCTGCATCTTGCTATGAACGAAGGCTCTGACCGCATGGGGTGGGTAAAACGCTTTTACGATATGCTCAGCCGTATGGAGGTCACGATGGCGACACCTACCATGTCCAACGCACGAAAGCCCTACCATCAGCTTTCAAGCTGCTTTGTGGACACTGTGCCGGACAGTCTGGACGGCATCTACCGCTCGCTGGACAACTTCGCAAAGGTCTCTAAATTCGGCGGTGGAATGGGGATGTACTTCGGTAAGGTGCGCGCTGCAGGCAGCACCATCCGCGGCTTTCAAGGGGCGGCGGGCGGTGTTATCCGCTGGATTCGGCTGGTCAATGACACCGCCGTGGCGGTGGATCAGTTGGGGATGCGGCAGGGCGCTGTGGCGGTTTACTTAGACGCATGGCACCGGGATCTGCCGGAATTCCTTCAACTACGCACCAACAACGGCGACGACCGCATGAAGGCACATGATGTGTTTCCCGCCGTGTGCTATCCGGATCTCTTCTGGCGACTGGCGGAGGAGAACATAGACGCGCCGTGGCATCTCATGTGTCCGCATGAAATCCTCACGGTCAAGGGCTACGCACTGGAGGATTACTGGGGTACAGAATGGGAGAAGCGGTATCTGGACTGCGTCAATGACCCGCGCATCGAAAAGCGCAGCGTCACCGTCAAGGACATCGTGCGGCTGGTGCTTCGCTCGGCAGTGGAGACCGGCACACCCTTCGCTTTCAATCGCGACAGTGTAAATCATATGAACCCAAACGGCCACACGGGAATGATCTATTGCTCCAATCTCTGTACGGAGATCGCGCAGAACATGGCACCCATCGAGCACATCAGCACTGAGGTGCACACGGAGAACGGCGACACAATAGTGGTGACGGCCACACGCCCAGGTGAGTTTGTGGTCTGCAACCTGGCGAGTCTGTCTCTCGGTAATCTGCCGGTGGAGGACGAGGCCTATATGGAACGCACGGTGGAAACGGCCATCCGCGCACTGGATAATGTGATCGACCTCAACTTCTACCCGTTGGAATACGCGCGGCTTACCAATCAGAAGTACCGCAGCATCGGCTTGGGCGTCAGCGGCTACCACCACATGCTGGCAAAGCGCGGCATCCACTGGGAGAGCGATGAGCACCTTGCCTTCACCGACGCAGTGTTCGAGCTCATCAACTACGCCGCCGTCAAGGCGGACACAGCACTGGCACGGGAAAAGGGTCGTTACGCGCTCTTTGAGGGCAGCGACTGGCAGACGGGCGCGTATTTTGAAAAGCGGGGTTATACCTCCGAAAAGTGGCGGGCGCTTGCGAAAACGGTGGCGGTGCAGGGAATGCGCAACGCCTATCTGCTGGCGGTCGCACCGACCTCCAGCACATCTATCCTCTCCGGCACGTCGGCGGGCATAGATCCAATTATGAAGAAATTCTTTTTAGAGGAAAAAAAGGGCAGCATGCTGCCCCGCGTTGCTCCGGAGCTTTCTATGGACACATGGTGGTACTATAAGGCAGCGCATCTGATCGACCAAAGCTGGTCGGTACGCGCCGCGGGCCTTCGCCAGAGACATATTGACCAGGCGCAGAGCATGAATCTCTATATCACCAATGACTATTCCATGCGTCAGGTGCTCAGACTGTATTTGGAGGCGTGGAGGGTCGGCGTCAAGACCATTTACTATGTCCGCAGCAAGGCCCTTGAGGTCGAGGACTGCGAAAGCTGCTCGTCATAAGGAGGATAGCATGACGGAACTGAAGAAAAAGCCCCTCTTTAACCCGGAGGGCGACCCTGATGTGCGCCTGCGGCGCATGATCGGCGGCAATACCACCAACCTCAATGACTTCAACAATATGAAGTACGCTTGGGTCAGCGACTGGTACCGGCAGGCCATGAACAACTTTTGGATTCCTGAGGAGATCAATCTCTCGCAGGATGTGAAGGACTATCCCCGCCTGCTGTCAGCCGAGCGCAGCGCCTACGATAAAATTCTGAGTTTTCTTGTCTTTTTGGATTCCATTCAGACAGCGAACCTGCCTAATATCGGCTCCTACATTACCGCCAACGAGGTCAATCTCTGCCTGTCCATTCAGGCGTTTCAGGAGTGTGTCCACTCACAGAGCTACAGCTATATGCTCGACACCATCTGTTCCCCCGTGGAGCGCAATGACATCCTCTACCAATGGAAAACGGACGAGCATCTGCTGCGCCGCAACACCTTCATTGGGGACTGCTACAACGAGTTTCAGGAGCGGAAGGACGCTCCCACGCTGCTGCGCGTGATGATGGCAAACTATATTTTGGAGGGCATCTATTTTTACAGCGGCTTTATGTTCTTCTACAATCTCTCCCGAAACGGGAAGATGCCCGGCTCGGCGCAGGAGATTCGTTACATAAACCGCGATGAGAACACGCACTTGTGGCTGTTCCGCAATATCATCACGGAGCTGCAAAAGGAGCAGCCGGAGTTGTTCACCGCCGAGAGCGTACAAGCGCTGCGCGAGATGATGCGTGAGGGCGTGGAGCAGGAGATCGCATGGGGGCATTATGTGATCGGCGACGACATCCCGGGGCTGAACCGGCAGATGATCAGCGATTACATCCGCTATCTCGGCAACCTCCGCTGGACGAGCCTTGGCTATCCCGCATTGTATCCAGGCTTTGAGAGCGAACCGGAGAGCATGGAATGGGTCAGCCAGTACGCCGACGCCAACATGGTCAAGACCGATTTCTTTGAGGCACGCAGTACCGCCTACGCCAAGAGCACCGCACTGATAGACGATTTATAAGAAAACCAAAGACATCAGAATAGGAGATACTACTATGAATTACAGCGCTATGATTCAAAATCGCAGATCCGTTCGCGCATTCCGCGAAAAGGAAGTTCCGAGCGAGGCTATCGGCCAGCTCCGATCCTACTATGAAAAGACCTGCCCCCGTCTTGTCCCGGAGATTGCAACGGAGTTGATCGTCTTGGACAAGGATGCACAGCCGGCGCTGGAGAGCTCAGCGGGCTATAATCAATTTCTCATCGGAGCACCGCACTACCTGCTCCTTATGTCTGCCCCGCATTCCTATGCGGCCATCAACGCCGGCTACATGATGGAAGATCTCGTCCTCAAGCTGACTGAGTTGGACATTGACACCTGCTGGATGACCTTCACCGACAGCGACAAAATCAAAAAGGCACTGTCTCTCGCCACCCCGTTAGAGGTGGCGGCAATCGTTGCCTTTGGCTACGGGGAAAAGACCGCAAAAAAACTGCGGCTGAATATCCTAAGTATGTCTCAGATCGATGTGCGGGCCGAGCAGCAGTACTACGCGCCCAAAAAGGGCGTGAACGATTTGGTTCACATGGGGAGCTGGAGCAACAAGTCTGGGCTTGACGAGATGATGGACTTCTACGACGATATGCTCTGGCAGTCCTTCTACGCCGCTTCGCTCTCCCCCAGCTATCTCAACCGTCAGCCCTATGGCTTCCTTGTGCAGGATCACAGCATCTATTTGGTGCAGCAGGAGGATGCCTACACCGATAATTTGGATGCCGCATTGGATCTCGGTATTGTCATGCTCCACTTCTCCGCCGTCGCCTCCCAGTGGGCGGGGCAGGTACGCTGGGAACTTTCACCTGCTGCGCCCGACGGCCTGCCGGAAGGACTTCGCTCCGCTGCGGTGTACCACATGTAACGACTCTGGGGGAAGCAAGGCAACGGTAAAATGCGCGACCGCCGATCCGCGGTTGAGCGTATATTTCATTAGAAAAGAAGAACCTATCAGTCAGAGTCTGAGTAAGGAAAATAGGAGGTATTTTTTATATGGCTATCCGAACGGTAACAGATGCCATCCGCTATGTAGGGGTGGATGATAACACATTGGCACTCTTTGAAAACCAGTACCCCGTCCAGCCTATGGGAGTGAGTTACAACTCCTATGTCATTCTGGATGAGAAGATTGCCGTGATGGACAGCGTGGACGCACGGGCAACGGAAGAATGGCTTTCCAATGTGGCGCGGGTGTTGGAGGGGCGCAGGCCCGACTATCTTGTGGTCACACACATGGAGCCGGATCATTCCGGCAGTCTCATGCGGCTGGCACAAAAGTACCCGGAGATGAAGATCGTGGGAAACGCGAAAACATTTACCCTGATCAAGCAGTTCTTCGGCACAGGTGCATTGTCGGAAGACCGTATGCTGGAGGTTGGCGAAAGAGATACGCTTTCCTTGGGTTTGCACCGGCTGCGCTTTCTGCTGGCGCCGATGGTACACTGGCCGGAGGTGATGACGGCGTATGAGGAAACGGAAAAAATCCTGTTCTCGGCGGATGCCTTCGGACGCTTTGGCTCACTGGAACGGACTGCCCGTGCCCCCTGGGTGCCGCAGGCCCGACGGTATTATTACAATATTATCGGGAAATATGGCGCACAGGTGCAGGCTCTGCTGAAAAAAATCTCCGCGCTGGAGGTCAAAACAATCTGCCCGCTCCACGGTCCCGTGCTTACAGAAGGGCTGGAGGAGTGTCTGCGGCTCTATGATCTCTGGTCACAATGGGAACCAGAAGAATCGGAGAGCATACTGATTGCCCACGCATCCATCCATGGAAATACTGCCCATGCGGCGAAGACCCTCAAGGGTAAATTAGAGAAAAAAGGCGTACAGGTCAACATATGTGATCTCACTGTGACAGATCTTTCCTACGCTGTTGCCAGTGCGTTCTACTGCGGGAAGTTGGTTTTAGCCAGCGCCACCTATGACGGAGGACTGTTTCCGCCCATGAGGGAGTTTTTGGAACATTTACGGACAAAGGGATTCCGAAACCGCCGGGTTGGCCTTATTGAAGACGGCTCTTGGGCACCTGCTGCCGCGCGGCTGATGCGCACCAAATTGGAGGAGATGAAGGATATCCACCTTTACGAAACGGTAGTGTCTCTGCGTGGTGCATTGAACCAAACCAGCGAAGCGCAGATGGACGCTCTGGTGGCTGAGCTCTGCGCAGAATAAGCTGCAACAAACCGCAGCTATTTTCGTACAGATGATGGTCTTACTCATCTGCTTTATGTCCCAAGGGCAGAGTACCGTCATCTCAGGTTGAGGTCACGATGTGGTGTGGGGCGAGACCGGAGTCTTGAGAATACCCAAACAAAGGAAAGGAGCTGACAGATATGGCAGCTATGAACATGAATCAGGAGCAGTTTGAGCAGGCGATCCGGGAGAAAAAGCCCGTTTTGGTGGATTTCTGGGCGCCTTGGTGCAGCTACTGCCGGAGGATCGGCCCCGCGTATGAGAAGATCGGAGAGGAATACGCGGACAGCCTCGCCGTCGGCAAGATCAACATTGACGAGGAGCCGCGGCTGGCGGGGGCCGAGGGGATCGAGGACATCCCAACTCTGGTGCTGTACCGGAACGGAAAGGCCGTGGATTCCATCATCGCGCCCGGCTCAAAGGCAGAAATCGACCGTTTCATTCAGGAAGCCTTGGCGAAATAACGGAGGGTTCAGATATGAACAACAATCATGTTTATGATATGCTCGTGGTGGGCGGCGGCCCGGGCGGCTACGCCGCCGCCCTGTACGCGGCACGGGCGGGGCTGGACACCATCGTGCTGGAAAAACTGTCCGCCGGTGGGCAGATGGCCCTGACCGAGCAGATCGACAACTACCCCGGCTTTGAGAACGGGATCGACGGCTTCTCTCTGGCGGAGAAGATGCAAAAGCAGGCGGAGCGTTTTGGGGCACGCAGCGAATACGCAGAAGTCCTCCGCATGGATCTGACGGCTGTTCCCAAGCTCGTGGAGACCAGCGAGGGGATCTTCCGGGGGAAAACCGTGGTGCTGGCCACCGGCGCAGACCCCAGAACGCTGGGCGTTGCCGGAGAGACGGAGCTGTTGGGCCGGGGCGTGGCCTACTGCGCCGCCTGCGACGGGATGTTTTACAAGGGCAAAACGGTGGTCGTGGTGGGCGGCGGCAATTCCGCCGCGGCAGATGCCCTCCTTCTCAGCCGCGTGGCGAAAAAAGTGATCCTCGTCCACCGCAGAGACACCCTGCGGGCCACCAAGATCTATCACGAGCCGCTGTCACAGGCCGAAAACGTGGAATTCCGTTGGAACAGCGTCGTTTCCGCGCTGCTTTCCGGGGACAGGCTGACCGGCGTCCGCCTGCGGGACACCGTCACCGGTGAGGAAAGCGTGGTGGACTGCGACGGCGTATTTGTCAGCGTGGGCCGACAGCCCGCCACGGCGCTGGCGGTGGGTCAACTGGCGCTGGACGGCGGCGGCTATATCGTGGCCGGAGAGACCACGGAAACCAGTATTCCCGGCGTTTACGCCGTGGGCGACGTGAGGACGAAGCCCCTCCGTCAGGTGGTCACCGCCGTGGCGGACGGCGCGGTGGCAGTCCACATGGCGGAGAAATATATCGCGGAAAACCGATAAGGGAGGTAGATTGAAAAAGCCATGTTTAAGGTCAGGCCGGATACGACCGCAGTGGGGATGCCGACATATCTGTAAGGCAAACTGACAGAGTGATGGCAGATAAGATAACCCATGTAAGATCGGGAGATATGTTGTCTCTCCATATCCAGTCCACGCAACAGTGAGCAACTGAACACAAAACACAGCCGCAGATGTACTCTGCGGCTGTGTTTTTATGCGTAGTATACCGCGTGACAAGCGGTTTTACTGTGACAGCGTCACATAATTTGAGAAAATCGGCTTCGAGGCAGCTTTTGGAGCGCAAGCCCTTTGTGGTTGTTGACAGAGAAAAAAATATAGGTATAATAAAAGCAAAATATTAAGATTCATTCTTGCATTTGGAGAGTTGGCGGTATGCCAAAATACGCAGAGGAGATATTGGCCGCCGTAACGGAGCTGCAGCAGCATCCCAAGGCGGAGCAGGTGTTCCTGGAGATGAAAAGGGAGCATCCCAGCATCGCTCTGGGTACGGTATATCTGCCCCCATGCCGGGAGCAGGAAAAGACAATCTTATGGAGGAGAAGTATCATGAACGCTAACGTATCTCTTCTGCTCAACGAGCAGATCAATAAGGAGTTCTACTCCGCCTATCTGTATCTGGACTTTGCCAACTACTACGCCGCCGTCGGACTGGACGGCTTTGAGAACTGGTACCGGGTACAGGCGCAGGAGGAACGGGATCACGCCATGCTGTTTTGTCAGTATTTGCAGAATAACGGCGAGGGCGTCACCTTTGAGGCTATCGCAAAGCCGGAGTGGGAACGAGGCGACCACATGGCCCCGCTGAAAAGAGCACTGGAACACGAGATGCTGGTCACCGCCAGCATCAATGCCATCTACGCCGCCGCATACGAGGTCAGGGACTTCCGCACCATGCAGATGCTGGACTGGTTCATCAAGGAACAGGGTGAGGAGGAGAAGAACGCCGCTGACCTCATTACCAAGATGGATCTGTTCGGCGGTGACAGCAAGGGGCTGTATATGCTAAACAGCGAGCTGAAGGCACGGGTCTACACCGCGCCCTCGCTGGTGCTGTAAGCCCCGCGCGTCTGCGGGCTTTCGCATCAGGCAAAAGGCAGACTGCATACAGGTGGCCTGCCTTTTCTTCCGCCAGACGGTTAGAGTAGACTAACTGTGTATAAAACAGAAAGGACTTCAGAACTTGAAGAAGGAAAAGGAGATCGAAACCGTTACCCTCATGGTGCGCCGGTATTGTTGGGGTGTGCATGGGACAAGGGGCGAGGCGCTTTGTCCGGCGTGCAATGCACTGCTGGAATACGCCAGAGAGCGGCGGGACAGATGCCCGCATGGGAAAATTTAGCGGCACTTTGAATCCTTTCCGAGAGGCACAATGCGGCAAAAAATAAAGAAGAGATAAGGGCAACGGCTATGAAAGAACGAAAGACCTTCTGGGACAAAAATGCCGGTCGTTACGACCGCTTTATGCGAAAGGATCGGGCGGCGTATGACGAGATGTATGTGCTGATCCGGCCGGTTGTAAAAGCCAAGACGGTGTTGGAGCTGGCGACCGGCACGGGATTGATCGCAAAACACATCGTAAACGCGGCGGCGCACATCGAGGCGACGGACGCCTCCCCGGAGATGATTGCCGAGGCGAAGCGGGACAACCGATCGGCGAAGCTGCACTTTTCTGTGCAGGATATGTTCCGCCTGCCCTATGCGGACAAGTCCTTTGATGTGGTGATCGTATCCAACGCGCTGCACATCATCCCACAGCCGGAGAAAGCTCTTGCCGAGATCCGCCGGGTGCTGAAGGATGACGGCGTGCTCATCGCTCCTACCTTTACCCATGGGAACGATACCCTGCGGGACAGGATCAAGCTGTTTTTTATGAAGCTGGCGGGATTTCCGCTGAACAGCAGGTGAGATCGGAAGAGCGT
>OIGM01000308.1_pt1 | contig 13828 bp, 10 predicted proteins | sample 1582261 | NCBI WGS metagenome assembly OIGM01 (sample SAMN02674607, study PRJEB24791) | human gut metagenome, SKBSTL069 | isolation source: stool | host: Homo sapiens | place: USA | reverse complement strand
GACGTACTTGTTCCTTGAGGCGTTTAGTTTCAACTCCATACATTTCTGCCAAATCAAAGTCAAGCATAACTTTTTGCCCTCTGATTTCGTATATTTTGTTTTCTATAATAGCTATATCATCCATTTTTTTGTTTAGACAGGTTCCAATTTGTGACTGAACATTAGAACTATGATGTAAACTTGAAGTTCCAATTTGGAACTTCAAGTTTTTAATTAATTATTAACTAGTGAATTACAGGGTGAATAAGTTGTTGGGATTATAACCGTTTATTCCTCTTCCTTCTTCGGAATCCTCGGCTCCCGGTTCCCCCTAAATTCTCTTGGCCCTCTTGAATCTCTTCCTCCGCGGAATTCTCCCCGTGGCTTTCTATCTCTGTCATCACCTTTGAACTCATCACCTTCTCTGCGCGGCTTGTATTCTCCCTCTCTGCGAGGTCTGGATTCACCATCCCGACGCGGTTTGAACTCACCTTCGCGGCGTGGCTTAAATTCTTTTCTTTCTCTGAATCTTGGAGCCTGTTCTCCTTCAGCCTCTTTCTTTTCTTCTCCCTCTTCCTGGCTCTTGAATTCTTTGTATTTTCCGTCAAAAATCTCATATTTGCGGAACTCACACTCCAACGGTCCATTGAACAAAGGAACCTTCTGGCTTGCCTTCAAGCCAATCTGGTCGAAACACTCTTCCCGATAAGAAAGCACCCATGCTTCGTTTCCTACAAATGCATGTTTCAGACGTTCGCCGATCATCTGGTAAAGACCGAGCAAATCATTCGTAGAGATACGTTCCCCATAAGGAGGATTGGTGATGATGATTGATTTCTCTTTCGGCTGTTCGAACTGCTGGAACGGTTGCAATTTTAGCACGATATCTTTCGATACACCGGCAGCTTTTATATTGTGAGTCGCAATCTCATTCGCTTTCGGATTGTTGTCATACCCATAAATCTTATGAGTAAACTCACGCTCCTGACTGTCGTCATTGTAAATCTCATCAAACATATCCGCATCGAAATCCACCCATTTCTCGAAAGCAAACCCTTTACGGAATACTCCCGGAGCGATATTCTTAGCAATCAGTGCGGCTTCTACAGGGATAGTACCCGAACCACACATCGGATCGATCAGATCACATTCTCCACGCCATCCGGTCATTAAAATCATGCCGGCAGCCAATACCTCATTCAACGGAGCTTCTACCGCTTCCTGGCGATAACCGCGACGGTGAAGTGATTCTCCGGACGAGTCCAACGACAAGGTACAGGTAGTCTGTGCAATATGAATGTTCAGAAGTACATCCGGGTTGTTGATGCGTACCGACGGACGTTTACCCGTTTTCTCGCGGAAGTAGTCCACAATCGCATCTTTCACCTTGTACGAAACGAATTTCGAATGGCGGAACTCCTCACTGAATACTACTGCATCGATAGCAAATGTCTTGTTCACATCGAGATATTCTTCCCATGGAATAGCCTGTATTTGATTGTAAACCTCGTCAGCATCTTTGGCCGTAAAGTTCTTGATGGGTTTCAGGATACGGATGGCGGTGCGAAGGCAAAAATTCGCCTTATACATCATACGTTTATCTCCTGTGAATGAAACCATGCGGCGTCCTATTTGAATGTCGTTGGCTCCTAATGCTGTCAGTTCTTCTGCAAGTATCTCTTCCAGTCCCTGGAAAGTCTTGGCTATCATCTCGAATTGTTCGCTCATATAGATTCTTTTGATTTTATTTTTTTGCTTTAGTTTGTACGATTCTTGCTCCTGCAGGAACATTCTCCGTTACCCAGATATTACCGCCTACGGTTGCGTCACGTCCGATGGTGATTCTTCCCAAAATAGTGGCGTTGGAATAAACAATCACATTGTCTTCCAGGATCGGATGGCGGGGGATTCCCTTGATAGGTTTTCCGTCGGCATCCAGCGGGAAACTCTTGGCTCCCAGCGTGACACCCTGATATAGTTTGACGTTGTTTCCGATGATACTCGTGGCGCCGATTACGACACCCGTACCATGGTCGATGGTGAAGTGAGTGCCAATCTTTGCGGCCGGATGGATATCAATTCCCGTTTCGCTATGCGCCATCTCCGTGATGATACGGGGAATCAGAGGAACACCCAGTTCCAGCAATTCATGCGCGATACGGTAATTGCTGATCGCTTTAATGGCCGGATAACAGAATATGACCTCTCCATAGCTTTCGGCAGCCGGGTCACCGTTATAGGCGGCTTCCACATCGGTTGCCAGTATTCTTCTCATGGCGGGTAACTTACTGATAAATTTAGCAGCAAGACGTGCTGCCTCTTCCCGTTTCGAGTCGGAGCAGACGTTGCATTTCCCCTCTATGGAAGTGCTAAAACACAATCCGGCCAGGATTTGCTCACAAAGTAAGTCAAACAATTTTTCAATGTTGACGCCGATGTGATAATTAATTGTCCGGCTGTTAATAGTAGAATTTCCGTAATATCCGGGGAAAAGAATGGAGCGTGAAAGCTCAATAATTTCATACAAGACTTTTGCAGAGGGCAGTGGCTCGCCATCTTTGTGCTGATGAAACAGTCCTTTATAAGATTCGCTTTCCGATAGCTCATCGACTGCCTGTGTCAAAATGTGGGTGAAGTTCAGTGGACTCATTAGGTCAGTTACTCATATTTATATGGGTACAAAGGTATTAAAAAAATAATAAAATTCGCTGGGATTCAGGATAAATAATGTATTTTTGTCACATTCAAAACATGACATGAATAAGGGGACTGATGAATCAGAAGACTGCTATGAAACTATTTGGACTGTTGGGGTTGTTGATGTTGTTGAGTTGCGGATATGCTGATAGACACCGCAATAGCTCTTCATGCGAACAGGCGTTGGTTGATTCTCTGGAAGTTCGTGTACAGGATTCTTTGTTTTCCAATGTGCATTATTCCCGCTCACAGGTGCTTGACGCACTGACACAGGCGCAAGATTCCCAGGTTTACTATCGTTTGCTTGCCCTTTATGGGAAAACATTCTTTGTCTCTTCCGATTTTGATTCTATACTCTATTACAACCGCCGGGTAAAAGAATTTTCCCGCAATGCTTCCCAATCTTCTGAATCTCTCCAGTCTCCACGATGGAATGATGTATTGTCCGATGTCTATAATATCGAAGGCAACGTATGGATGCAACTGAACCGCCCTGATTCTGCAATTATCGACTATAAGAAAGCCTATGGATATCGCCTGGAAGGAAAAAAACTACACCTGCTTCCGGATATTTGTATCAATATAGCTGATGCCTACCTGCATCGCAGTGACTTGGCGCACACTGCTTCGTATTACCGGCGCGCCCTGTTTCTCTGTGATTCTTTGAACTTGTCCGAGCACACGAAATTTCCTGTCTACTACGGATTGGGGCAGACTTATATGGAACTGCGCGATTTCGATTTATCCAATCATTACTATGAATTGGCCGGGCAGTTCTTCGATGAAATGAACGTGAGCGAGCAATGGACCTATCTCAACAATCGCGGCAACCATTATTATTACCGGAAAAACTATCAGGAGGCTTTGAAATATATGCGCAGAGCCAATGCACTCGTATCTTCTTATCCGCAGATGGTGTTTGAACAGAACTTTATCAAAGTAAACCTGGGAGAATTGTACTTGCTGACTGACAAACTGGACTCCGCACAGATCTGCCTGGACGAAAGTTATCGTTTCTTCTCCGATATACAGCATAACTCGGCTGTTCATTACATTGAAACCCAGATGATTGAACTGGCATTGAAGAAAGGTAATATAGCCCAAGCGAAGACTATGATCGCCCGGACTGCTCCTGTGGGGCATCTTGACGCCAATATGTTGACTATACGCAATCAGTATCTGCAACATTATTTTGAGCATACCGGTGATTATCGCCGTGCCTATGAATACCTGAAACGTGATTGCCATCTGGACGATTCCATCCGGAGCGAACGGATACAGATGCGTGTTGCCGAATTGGATATGCGTTACCGGCAGGATACGATAGTGCTTCGTAAGGAAATGAAGATTCAGCGACAGGCGGCAGAGATGAGAGTGCTCAAGTTGAGCGTATCTATCTGGGTACTTGTCTGCGTGTTGCTTGTGGCAGGGGTAGTGATAGTTGTCTGGTATATGCGTAAAAAGAGGGAGTTTCTTCGCCAGCGTTTCTTCCAGCAAATCAACCGTGTCCGGATGGAGAATTTGAGAAGCCGGATTTCTCCTCATTTTACTTTTAATGTACTGGGACGTGAGATCAATCAGTTTAACGGCTCGGAAGAGGTGAAACATAATCTGATGGAACTGGTGAAATATCTCCGTCGTAGCCTCGAACTTACCGAGAAATTGAGCGTATCTTTGCAAGACGAACTGGATTTCGTCCGTACATACATCGAACTGGAACGTGGACGTGTCGGAGAAGATTTTGTCGCAACAATCACGGTGGAGGACGGTTTAGATGCAACCCGCATCATGATTCCATCTATGATTGTGCAAATTCCGGTGGAGAATGCTATTAAACATGGACTGGCGGGAAAGGACGGAAAAAAGGAGCTAATGGTATATGTTTCCCGTGAAACAAATGGGATTCGCATAACGGTTACCGACAACGGACGCGGGTATCTCCCGCAGGTAGTTTCCGCCACACGGGGTACTGGTACAGGATTGAAAGTGTTGTATCAGACCATTCAATTACTGAATACAAAGAACAAGAGTGATAAAATACGTTTTAATATAACCAACAGAAGCGATGGACAAACCGGTACGGAAGTGTCGGTATATATCCCGTTTCGTTTTTCTTATGATTTATGATGGAGACAGAAGAAAAGTATAAGGTAGTCATCGTTGACGATGAACGTACAGCGATTGATGCTTTGCGCCGAGAGTTGGAGCCCTATCGTGAATTTGAAGTAAAAGGAATCGCAGGGAATGGTGCAAAAGGTAAAAAGATGATTATGGAGTTGCATCCGGACTTATTGTTTCTTGATGTGGAACTTCCGGATACGTTGGGACTCAATCTATTAAGTGAAATCAGGGAGGATATTTTGTGGGATATGAAGGTTGTGTTTTACACCTCTTATGACAAATACTTGCTTCAGGCGTTGCGTGAGTCGGCTTTCGACTTCCTGCTGAAGCCTTTTGAAGCAGAAGACCTGAAAGTAATTATGGACCGTTACCGGAAGGCTATGAGCTCTACTTCGCTTCCTCTTTTGCCTTCTTTTGCCTCTTCTATCAGTGCATTAATGCCACAACAGGGCATGTTTATGATTAGCACAGTGACGGGTTTCAAGCTTTTACGCCTGGAAGAAATCGGCTTTTTTGAGTATCTGAAAGACAAACGTCAATGGCAGGTAGTCTTGTTTAATCAGACTCGCCTGAATTTGAAGCGGAATACAAAAGCAGAAGATATTATCAGTTATTCACAAGCTTTTGTACAGATTAGCCAATCTGCTATTGTAAATGTTAATTATCTGGCAATGATTGATGGTAAATGCTGTCAACTTTATCCGCCTTTTCACGATAAGAACGATTTGATTATTTCCCGAAGTTATCTAAAAGAACTGCAAGAGCGTTTCTTTGTTTTGTAATGTAGACCTTATAAATTGCAATACGCCACTTCTTCAGCAGAAGCGGCGTATCTTTTTTGTTAGAATATTAGAATGAGAGAGAGTTTATGTTACATATTTGTATTATCCATCGTAACAGTCATTTCGGGTACCAGTATATAGGCTTGTTTTTTAGCGTTCCATTTATAATAATTGGTAGTAACGGTCTTGCCTTCATACATATAGTTGATGCGTAGGTCTTTTTCCCATGCGTCTTTGCTATTGTTCCATTTCAAGGCCTCGCTTTCAATCATACGTTTGTTGTCATCGTACTTGTAGTTGTACTTCATGTAGTTGGCAAGTGTATTTCCGTCCATTTTGTAAACGGTTTGTCCCACTGTCATGCCATTCTCTTCGATTGGATTATAAATCAATTGATTATCGTAGCTACGTGCAGAAGTAGCAAGCGATACAACAAGAAGAGCTGCAGATAAAACGAACATTTTTAAAGATACTTTTGCTTTCATGGCTATTTAAGTTTTTGGGTTATACTTTCATTTGTCTACCAAATACATTGGTTTTATGCTGCAAATCTACATATTAATTTGGTATTTATGCATTTTAGAAGATAAAAGATTGTCAAAATGTCAAGAGTGGAGGTGGGTGATAACTAGCTTTTTGCCAATATTGGTGACAAAAAAATATCCGGCAGTCAATCTGCCGGATATAGAATGAATCACTTCGTCGAAAAAGGAATCTTTTTTCTAGCTTTCTGGATACAGAGTTAAATAATGTTATTACCCAGACTTGCCTCCATTTTGTAAGCGGAGGTCCCTGATAAGGTGGAGTCTCCTTGTGTAATTAGTGTCTAAAAGATAGCAATTCCTTATTGAGGTGGCCTTTATTCACTTGATGGTTTAATGTGCCTCAAGCCAGTTTTTGCCCCATCCGCAATCTGCTTTCAAGGGGACGTGCATGCGGTATGCTTTCTCCATTTCTTCGATGACGATTTCTTCTACACGCTCTTTTTCATTGACAGGAACGCTGAAATTTAATTCGTCATGTACTTGCAGGATCATTTTGGCTTGTATTCCTTCGGTCTGGAACCGTTGATAGATACGTGCCATTGCTACTTTTATAATATCTGCCGCACTTCCCTGGATAGGGGCGTTGATGGCATTTCGTTCCGCATATCCGCGTACAACGGCATTCCGCGAATTGATGTCCGGTAAGAAGCGCTTCCGATGGAAGATTGTTTCCACATAGCCTTTTTCCTGGGCCACCTGAATGCTTTTATCCATATATGCTTTCACTCCCGGATAAGTTTCAAAGTAACCGTCGATTAACTCTTTGGCTTCTTTACGATCTACATTCATTCGTTCGGCAAGACCAAATACGGATATGCCATAGATGATACCGAAATTGGCAGTCTTGGCTTTACGGCGCATGTCGGAACCTACGTCTTTCAGGTCGATCTTATAAACTTTGGCAGCAGTGGCCGCATGAATATCGTGATTGCTAAGGAAAGCATCAATCATATTCTTATCCTCGCTAAGGTGTGCCATGATGCGCAATTCAATTTGCGAATAGTCGGCAGAGAAGAAGAGGCAGCCTTCATCGGGGATGAAAGCCTTGCGGATTTCTTTTCCATTCTCGTCGCGGATAGGGATATTTTGTAAGTTCGGATTGCTTGAACTAAGGCGTCCCGTAGCGGTTACAGTCTGGTTGAAAGAGGTGTGCACCCTTCCTGTACGTGGATTGATAAGCTGAGGGAGTGCGTCGATATACGTGCCCAATAGCTTTTTCAGTCCGCGATGTTCCAGAATCTTTTCTACTACCGGATGTTTGTGCCGGAGGCTTTCGAGCACTTCTTCTGAGGTGACGTACTGGCCGGTCTTAGTCTTTTTTGCCTTCTCTACGATTTTCAGTTTGTCAAACAGTACCTCACCGACTTGTTTGGGCGAAGCGATATTGAAAGTCTCACCGGCCAATTCGTAAATCTCTTTTTCGATTTGCTCCATCTGGGCGGTGAAATGGGCGGACGACTGCTTCAATGCTTCCGTATCCAGCAATACCCCGTTCCGTTCTATATTAACCAATACGGGAACTAGCGGCATTTCTATATCATAGAACAAACGTTCTGCGTCATTTTCTTTCAGTTCTTTCTCCAATACATTTTTCAGTTTCAGAGTTACGTCTGCATCTTCGCAGGCATATAGATATACATCTTTCGGGTCGAGATCGCGCATGTTCTTCTGATTCTTTCCTTTGGGGCCTATCAGTTCGTCAATATGGATGGTCTGATAATGCAGATAAATTTCTGCCAGGTAATCCATGCCATGACGAAGTTCCGGTTGAAGAACATAGTGAGCGATCATCGTATCGAAAAGTGGACCTTTTACTGTTGCGCCATAATTTTGAAGAACAATCATGTCGTACTTGATATTTTGTCCGACTTTTAACGAATTCTCATTTTCGAAGACCGGGCGGAACTCCTTTACGATTTTTAACGCTTCGTCCCAGTCTGATGGAACAGGAACATAAAATGCTTCATTTTCGGCAATGGAAAAACTCATTCCGACCAATTCGGCATCCATTGGTTCGGTTCCGGTGGTTTCCGTATCTAACGAGAGAATTTTCGATGTAAGTAACTTTTGAATAATTTCCTTTCTTTTCTCTTCTGTATCAATGAGTTGATAGTCACAACAGAGCGATTCTAACGTCTCTAGATTCGATTTTTTGGCTTCACTCGGCTCATTGCCCATGAAATTTGCAAATAAATCGCCTTGTATCCCTTCACTTTTTTCGGGAAAGAGTGGGAGAGGAGCGGAAGTCTCTTTTTTAAGTACCCGGTCGATAAGTGTTCTAAATTCCAGTTCCTCGAAGATGGAACGAAGCGCCTCTTCGTCCGGTTGCTCGCGAACGAGCGCATCCATCTCAAGTTGGATAGGGACATCGATTTTAATGGTGGCGAGAAATTTCGAGAACGTAATCATTTCCCGATTGGTTTCCACTTTTGTTTTCAATGCTCCTTTCAGTTGGTCGGTATGTTCCAATAGGTTCTCGATGCTTCCGAATTCGGAGACCAGTTTTTGAGCAGTCTTTTCTCCTACTCCCGGACATCCGGGAATGTTATCTGAAGAGTCGCCCATCAGTCCGAGCATATCGATCACCTGTGTCGGAGACTGAATGTCAAACTTGGCTTTCACTTCCTCCACTCCCATCACTTCGAAACCTCCTGTGTGTTTGGGGCGATACATAAATACTTTGTCACTTACCAGCTGCCCGTAATCTTTGTCGGGAGTCATCATATAGGTAGTGATACCCTGGCGACCGGCTTCGGTAGCGAGCGTACCTATCACATCATCGGCTTCGTAGCCTGCCACTTCCAGAATGGGGATGCGGTAGGCGCGTATAATATCCTTTATAATAGGTACGGAAAGACGAATTGCTTCCGGAGTTTCTTCGCGTTGTGCTTTATATTGTTCAAAAGCCTCGTGGCGGAAGGTGGGACCTGCGGGGTCGAAGGCTACTCCTATATGAGTGGGATTCTCTTTTTTCAATACTTCTTCGAGGGTGTTCACAAAACCCAGTATGGCTGAAGTGTTGAATCCTTTGGAATTGATTCTTGGGTTCTTAATAAAGGCGTAATACGCCCGATATATCAATGCATAAGCGTCTAAAAGAAATAATTTATTACCTGAATCCATAGATTTAATTAATTTTTCATGGTAAAAGTACAAAAAAATACGGTATTAAGCGTTTTATTATTACTTTTGTGCTCAAATTGTGTAATAAATGGACAGTATCTCACTTATCAGAACTCCGATTGAAGCGGAACTGGGCGACTTCAAAGAACTTTTTGATAGTTCTCTCTCCAGTTCAAATGCATTGCTCGATAGCGTCGTATCTCACATACGGCAGAGGAATGGTAAGATGATGCGGCCTATTCTTGTTTTACTCGTGGCACGTCTTTATGGAGCTATATGTCCTTCCACTCTTCATGCGGCTGTTTCACTGGAACTCCTTCATACGGCCAGCCTGGTACATGATGACGTAGTGGATGAAAGTTCCGAACGTCGTGGACAGCTCTCGGTAAATGCTATCTTTAATAATAAAGTAGCGGTGCTGACGGGTGACTATTTATTGGCAACCAGCCTCGTACACGCCGAACTGACAAACAGTCATCGTATTATTCAGCTGGTGTCCACTCTTGGACAGGATCTTGCTGACGGTGAGTTGCTTCAGCTTTCAAATGTAAGTAATCACAGTTTTTCCGAGGAAGTCTATTTTGATGTAATCCGCAAGAAAACTGCTGCTCTTTTTGCTGCCTGCACAAAGGCTGCCGCTTTCTCGGTAGGTGTGGGTGAGGGGGAAGCTGAACTTGCCCGTTTGCTGGGCGAATATATTGGTATCTGTTTCCAGATAAAAGATGATATTTTCGATTACTTTGATAATAAGGAGATTGGTAAACCTACGGGTAATGATATGCTTGAAGGTAAACTGACATTACCCGCTTTGTATGTGCTGAATACGACGAAAAACGAGGAAGCGCAAGAAATTGCAATCAAAGTAAAGGAGGGTACGGCTACTCTCGATGAAATAGCTCATTTGATTTCGTTTATTAAAGAAAACGGAGGTATTGAATATGCGGTTCAGACTATGAATGTCTATAAGCAAAAAGCCTTCAATCTATTGGCTTCTTTGCCGGATTCCGATATCTGTGCAGCTCTCCGGGCTTATCTGGATTACGTAGTAGACCGCGAAAAATAGTTACTTCCTGTGCCTGCCCAGGAGTGAATAGCACGATAATAATCGATCCCAATCTTCTATCTTTCCCGATTTCATCGCTTTTCCTAAAAGGAAACTCTTGTCTATTTCTTCCGCTGTATGAAGATCTAAAGAGCATAATTTGGCGGCTTGCTCTATGTAGTCCCAGGCTTTCTCTTTGGTGATGTGACCACATGCTTGGGAGGCGCGCGCCAGGCTCACAAGCAGTCCCATATCCCATCCGATAATGCCTTTTTCCAAGTCATTTATCCATATAATAGGGTCCCTTCTTTCCTCTGTATATTTCACAAATTTGTATAGATTCTTTCCTTGACGGATAAAGCGTTCCACTCCGAAAAAACGCTTTTGAATGATGTTTTCGAACTCGTTGATGTTCTCTGTAGAGAGTAAATAGGGGAGCATAATCTGGTAGGAGACTCTGTCGCCTTCGTTGATAAGGAACTGGAATAGTCCGGTGGCGGACTCATTATCGGTGCAGTGAAACTCCTCTGTTAGCAGTTTGGATAGCTTTTGCGGATGGATTCCGGTCTCTATGGAGTTGAGATAGAAGCCTTGCAGTCCGGCTTCCATATAACCGATGCGTAGCCCCTTCTTTTTCTCTGCTCCGAGGATGAGGTTCAGAGGGTTGTGATTGAATCTTAAGGTTCTTGTATATGCGTCCATCCTAATACCTCCAAAGGTTCATGAAAAGCGTGAGAACTGTTGCCATGTATTTTCCTGAGGCTTCGGCAAGCCGTTATGAGTATACAAGCAACAGTCCCACGCTCCATTCGATATATAACAAAAGTATATACATGAAGGTGCGTGAGACCCGTTTGCTTATTACCATTCATAACTTTGAATTTTGCCGAATTCCAGGAATTGGTAATAAATGAAACGTTCTCTAATATAACTAATTAGCTATATTTTCATCGCTAAACCATTTACAAAGATAATTATTTTTCCGAATTGCCCAGTAACTATCTTTAGTTTTTCTTAAATAAAAAATACCGCGTCGATTCCCGTGATACGGGAGTCGCGCGGTAAGGCGTATTTGATTGCTAATGTAGCCTTTAGCTTAGAAGAACTTGATTTCTTCCCCTTTGATGTCAGAAAGAAGGAGGTTGGCTAAGCGGCTGGTTCCCAGGCGGAACAGTTGATTATCCAGCCATTCTTCACCCAATAGCTCTTTTACAATTGTGTAGTAAATAATCGCATCATTAACGGTATTGATGCCACCTGCCGGTTTGAATCCAATCTTGATTCCGGTCTTCTGGTGGTATTCTTTGATGGCTTCACACATCACGTAAGCGGCTTCCGGAGTAGCGGCAGGCTGTTGCTTACCAGTGGAAGTCTTGATGAAATCTGCGCCCGAATACATGGATAGGATAGAGGCTTTCTTGATGTTGGAAGCGCTCTTTAGTGCACCAGTTTCGAGGATCACTTTGAGGTGGCGTTCCTTGCAAACTTCCTTTAATTCCTGTATTTCTTCACACATTCCTTCGTAGTCTCCGCTTAGGAATTTGCCGATGGAAATGACAATATCTATTTCATCTGCACCTTCTGCGATTGCTAATGCTGTTTCTGCCACTTTTACTTCAATGAATGTCTGTGAAGAGGGAAAACCTCCTGATACACAGGCTATATTGACTCCGTCTACCTCCAGCGTATTCTTAACGATGGCTGCAAAATTGGGGTATACACAGATTGCTGCAACATTTTTAAGATCAGGATATTCGTCGTCAAACTGATTGACTTTTTCGGTAAAGTGCATCACACTTTTGTCACTGTCTGTACTATTCAAAGTAGTCAGATCAATACAGTTGAACAGGAACTTCTTAACGTCTTCCGTGTTGTTTGCCGGCACTTTTTTCTCAATCAATTCAGCTACGCGAGCTTGAATATCTGCATCGCTCAGATTGGTATTATACTTTGCCAATGCGGCATTGTACTTGTTGGGCTGTGAGTTATTCTCTTCCATGATCTTTCAGTTTTGGGTTGTTGATATGTCTTTTATTATCTCGTTTCGTTTTCTTATCCATGCTTTTCTGGAAAGCAGTGGTTATGTCTACACCTGTCTGGTTGGCAATGCAGAGAAGCACCCATAAAACGTCTGCTATCTCTTCATCTATGTTGTCTTTTTCTCCTTCCTTGAAGGATTGGTCGCCATATTTGCGGGCCATGACACGGGCCAGTTCTCCTACTTCTTCCGTCAGGACTGCCATATTGGTCAACTCGCTGAAGTAACGGACGCCGTATGTTTTCACCCATTGGTCCACTTGTTTCTGTGCTTCTTCCAGAGTCATAATTGTTGATGGTTGGTTATTATTCTTTGTTTTTTGTATCCATGCATATAGTAACGGGACCGTCGTTTAAAAGTTCAACTTTCATGTCCGCTCCAAAGATGCCTGTACCTATTTCTTTTCCCAATGCACCGCTTAAATCTTTGCAGAATTGTTCGTAGAGTGGGATAGAGACATCTGGCTTGGCAGCTTTGATATAGGAGGGGCGATTTCCCTTCTTGGTAGAAGCGTGTAACGTGAACTGGCTGATAACCAGAATCTCACCTCCATCTTCTAAGATAGATTTGTTCATTACACCATTCTCATCATCAAAGATACGTAGATTTACAATCTTCTTGCAGAGCCAGTCGATATCTTCCTGCCCGTCTGCTTCTTCAATACCGACTAATATCAGCATCCCTTTCCCAATGGACGACTTACAGTGTCCTTCAATGGTTACTGACGCATGGCTTACCCGTTGTATGACTATTCTCATTATTATTTATTCTATTTCATGATTAGGAAAGGCAAATTTACAAAATTCAGAAGAGAAAACGGTGTGTTGGTGGGAAAATATTGTGAATTCGCTCCGTAGTCAATAGGACCATTCGTTATTATTTGTTGTCAATTCGCTATCTTGATAGTGATAATCAACTTATTGATTGTTATGGTTTGAAATTTAGAGCGGCACTGCTCGAACTTTCGAACAGTGCCGCCTTGGCTGACGTATTTCCTTATTGTTGTTCGTTACCTAAACCTTCTTTTACAGTCTTGGCTTTCGCTTCTCCAATCACAGCGGAAATCTCCTCAAAAGAGGCTTCTTTGATCCGTTTTACGCTCTTAAATTCTTTCAGAAGTGCTGTTTTTGTCTTTTCTCCAATCCCTTTGATACTGTCTAATGCCGATGCTACCTGCCGTTTGCTACGTTTATCACGATGGAAACTGATGGCAAAACGGTGCACCTCATCCTGAATCTGGGTCAGCAAACGGAATAACGGGCTTTGCTGTTTGATACCGATAGTCTGCGGAGGAAATCCGAAAAGCAGTTCCGATGTGCGATGGCGATTGTCCTTTGCCAGTCCGGCAATAGGGATTGTTAAGTTCAGCTCATCTTCAATCACCTCTCTAACGACCTCCATTTGGCCCTTTCCACCATCGGTGATAATCAGGTCGGGTAGAGGGGTGTTTTCTTCAATAGCGCGCTGATAACGCCTTCTGACGACCTCTTTCATGGATGCA
>OIGM01000290.1_pt1 | contig 14661 bp, 7 predicted proteins | sample 1582261 | NCBI WGS metagenome assembly OIGM01 (sample SAMN02674607, study PRJEB24791) | human gut metagenome, SKBSTL069 | isolation source: stool | host: Homo sapiens | place: USA | reverse complement strand
CCATCTGTGGTTACGGCAGGATACTGTTGTGGACGGATTGCCTATCCGGACTTTGGAAAATGGCCGTTCGGAATTTATGGGAGAAATCCGGCAAATGGTTCCGCCCTTTATGGTAGACGGTGTGAATAGCGCGGAAGTTTTTCTTTCGAATATGGACTATGCGCAAGTGGCTGCGGCTGTCATTACCCAAGAGTTTATCGACGGTATTCAGAATGACTATCTGTCGGAAGTCGTTTCCCATTATCCCAACCGTTTCTTTGTCTGCGGAATGTGTGAGTTTCGCAAACCTGGATTCTTGGAGCAGGCGAAAGAGCTTATAGCCAAAGGTTTTAAGGCTATAAAAATACCTGCCCAGCGTTTGTTGTTAAAAGAGGGACGGGTAATGCTGAATAATGAGGAAATGATGCAGATGTTTCATTCTATGGAAGAACGGAATGTCATGCTCTCCATCGATTTGGCTGACGGAGCAACACAGGTTTCCGAAATGGAAGAGATTATTCAGGAATGTCCCCGCCTAAAAATAGCTGTCGGGCACTTCGGAATGGTGACACGTCCGGACTGGAAAGAACAAATCCGCCTGGCACGTCATCCCAATGTGATGATTGAATCCGGAGGAATCACCTGGCTTTTCAATGATGAATTTTATCCTTTCAAAGGAGCAGTGAAAGCCATTCGGGAAGCGGCGGATTTAGTTGGCATGGAGAAACTGATGTGGGGATCGGACTATCCGCGTACCATTACAGCAATCACCTACAAGATGTCATACGATTTTGTGGTGAAGTCTTCCGAGTTGACGGAAGAGGACAAAAGACTCTTTTTGGGAGAAAATGCCCGGAACTTCTATGGATTCACGGATCTCCCCGTACTTCCTTACATCAAGAACATGTCCGAATGATAGAGAAAACATCCTTATCGTAAAACTAGATTTATACCATGAAAAAGAATACATATACAATACCTTTAGCGTTGGTTTTCTGCCTTTTCTTTCTGTGGGCGATAAGCAGCAATCTGCTTCCCACAATGATCCGGCAATTGATGAAGACATGTGAACTGAATACCTTTGAAGCCTCCTTTACCGAGACTGCCTACTGGTTGGCTTATTTTATTTTCCCCATCCCCATAGCGATGTTTATGAAACGTTACAGCTATAAGGCGGGAATTATTTTCGGACTGGTATTGGCTGCAATCGGAGGCCTGCTTTTCTTTCCCGCCGCCATTTTAAAAGAATATTGGGCTTACCTCTGTATCTTCTTTATTATCGCTACGGGAATGTGCTTTCTGGAGACAGCTGCCAATCCGTATGTGACGGTTTTAGGAGCCCCCAAAACAGCTCCCCGCCGATTGAATCTGGCGCAGTCTTTCAATGGACTCGGAGCTTTTATCGCTGCCATGTTTTTGAGTAAGCTCATCCTTAGCGGAACTCATTACACGCGAGAGACCCTTCCTGTAGATTATCCGGGAGGCTGGCAGGCCTATATCCAATTGGAAACGGATGCCATGAAACTTCCTTATCTGATATTGGCTATACTGTTGATTGCCATAGCTGTTGTCTTCGTCTTTTCAAAATTGCCGAAGATTGGGGACGAAGGAGAAACGGCTTCTTCCGATAAAATGACTTCTTCGGGTAAAACGAAAGAGGGCAGCCAGAAAGAAAAATTGATAGACTTCGGTGTATTGAAGCACTCACACTTGCGGTGGGGAGTGATTGCGCAATTCTTCTATAACGGTGGACAGACGGCGATAAACAGTCTGTTCCTGGTTTACTGTTGTACTTATGCCGGATTGCCGGAAGATACGGCGACTACTTTCTTCGGATTGTATATGCTCGCATTTCTTTTGGGGCGTTGGATCGGTACCGGATTGATGGTGAAATTCCGTCCACAGGATATGCTACTGGTTTACGCCTTGATGAATATTCTTTTGTGCGGGGCAGTGATGATATGGGGAGGTATGATCGGGTTATACGCAATGTTGGCTATCTCTTTCTTTATGTCTATAATGTATCCCACGCAGTTCTCATTGGCGCTAAAAGGACTGGGGAATCAGACAAAGAGTGGTTCGGCATTTCTGGTAATGGCTATTGTCGGCAATGCCTGCCTGCCACAGTTGACGGCTTATTTCATGCATGCCAATGAGCATATCTATTATATGGCCTATTGTGTACCGATGATTTGCTTTGTCTTCTGTGCATATTATGGTTGGAAAGGTTATAAAGTAATCGATTAATAAATTTATTTATCAAACATATCCAATGAAAGCAGTTCAAATTGTCAATCCCTCCGAAATGAAGGTGGTTGAACTGGAAAAACCGACCGTTGGTGTCGGTGAAGTATTAGTAAGAATCAAGTATGTGGGTTTCTGTGGCTCCGACCTGAATACCTTTTTAGGACGTAACCCAATGGTGAAGTTACCGGTAATCCCGGGACATGAGGTAGGAGCGGTGATTGAGGAGGTTGGGCCGAATGTTCCGGCCGGCTTCGAAAAAGGGATGAACGTGACATTGAATCCATATACCAATTGTGGTAAATGTGCTTCCTGTCGTAATGGTCGTGTCAATGCCTGTGAGCATAATGAAACGTTAGGGGTACAGCGCAATGGAGTGATGTGCGAATATGCCGTATTGCCTTGGACGAAGATTATTCCGGCTGGTAATATCTCTCCTCGCGATTGTGCGTTGATTGAGCCGATGAGTGTCGGATTCCATGCGGTATCTCGTGCGCAGGTGATCGATAATGAATATGTGATGGTTATTGGCTGCGGTATGATTGGTATCGGTGCCATTGTACGTGCTGCTTTGAGAGGGGCAACGGTCATTGCTGTCGACTTGGATGACGAGAAACTGGAACTGGCGAAAAGGGTAGGTGCTTCTCATGTGATTAACTCCAAGACAGAAAATGTACACGAACGGATGCAACAGATAACGGAGGGCTTCGGTGCCGATGTGGTGATTGAAGCTGTCGGCAGTCCGGTCACTTATGTGATGGCGGTGGATGAAGTCGGTTTTACAGGACGGGTCGTTTGCATTGGCTATGCCAAAAGCGAAGTAGCTTTCCAAACGAAATATTTCGTTCAGAAAGAACTGGATATCCGTGGTTCCAGAAATGCGTTACCTGCCGATTTCCGTGCGGTTATTAATTATATGAAAGAAGGCAACTGTCCGGTGGAAGAACTGATTTCGAAGATTGCCAAACCGGAAGGAGCTTTGGAAGCTATGCAGGAATGGACGGCTAATCCGGGAAAGGTGTTCCGCATACTGGTTGAGTTCTGATAAGTTCTTGTAATAAGAATAGTTGTTGATGCCTGTTGTTTCGGGTATGTAATAAGTGAGAGGAGGCTGAATACAGTCTCCTCTCTTTGGGAGATAGGGTGATGTAACATGAGTAAATATAGATGTAACATTCTTCATTCGATATGTAGCATCACAAAGAAATCATGTAGCATACTTTGGGCAATATATCTGTTTGCATTTTCTATTTTTGTGATGTGGAAGATAACAAGAAACATTTTAAATAATTAGCTTTCAAATAATAGATAATGTAGCCAGTTAATAAAAAAACGATGATTATGCTGAAAACAAAAATCAACACAATTTTACTGTGTACTCTTTTTACATTGTTCTTTCCGCTATCAGCCGGAGCACAATACCGTAATCCTATTCTTTATGCTGACGTGCCCGATATGTCGGTGTGTCGCGCAGGTGATTACTTTTACATGGTTTCCACTACTATGCACCTGATGCCGGGAGCGCCTATCATGCGTTCGCCGGACATGAAACATTGGGAAACTATCAGCTACGTATTTCCCCGCATTGACGATGGTCCCCGTTATGATCTGCTCGAAGGCACTGCTTACGGGCAAGGACAATGGGCATCATCTATCCGCTATCATGACGGTAAATTCTATGTATGGTTTACAGCCAATGGTGCGCCCGGACGTGGGTTTGTCTATACTGCGACAGATCCGGCCGGTCCCTGGAAACTTCTTTCGCGCCCCCCGCATTTCCATGACGGTTCGCTTCTGTTTGATGATGACGGGCGGGTGTATCTCTTTCACAGTACAGGACAGCTTACGGAGTTGAAACCCGATTTGACCGATGTACTTCCCGGTGGTATCAATCAGCAAATATTTGAACGGGATGCTGACGAACAAGGGCTGTTGGAAGGTAGTTCCGTCATCAAGTATAATGGGAAATATTACTTGCTGATGATTTCTATGGATTGGAGTATTCCCGGCCGTCTGCGTCGTGAAGTATGCTATCGTGCCGATAAGATTACCGGACCTTACGAAAAGCGTGTCATTCTTGAAACGGAGTTTGACGGGCATGGCGGTGTTGGTCAGGGATGCATCGTAGACGGGAAAAACGGTGAATGGTACGGACTGATTTTTCAGGATCGTGGTGGCGTAGGGCGTGTGCCGTGTCTTATGCCTTGTACATGGACGGAAGATGGTTGGCCTATGCTGGGAGACAAGGATGGGCACATTCCGAATGATACCACTTTATCGTATATGTCAATGGATGGTATCTGCGGTTCGGATGATTTTTCCGCTTCCGGGCTTTCCCTCTATTGGCAGTGGAATCATAACCCCGTCGATCAGGCATGGAGTCTTACCGACCGTCCCGGATTTCTGCGTTTGAAAACCTCTCGTGTGGTAGATAACCTGTTTGTTGCTCCCAATACGTTGACTCAACGTATGGTAGGACCGAAATGTATGGGCACTGTCAGTCTCTCTCTGGGGGGGATGAAAGATGGTGACCGTGCAGGATTATCGGCTTTTAATGGTGACAGCGGTGTGCTTACGATTGAAAAGAACGGAAATAAACTGTCTCTTGTGATGAGTGAACAGAAAAGCGTGTTTGAGAAAACGAAGCGTGCCATTAGCCGTGTGGATATGACCGAACAAGCCCGTATACCTCTTAACAAAGAGCTTGTCTACTTGCGTGTGGAAGGTGACTTTACCAATGGACGGGATGAGGCTCGTTTTTCTTATAGTCTTGATGGGAAAGCATGGATACCTGTCGGTCTGCCTGTCAAGATGAAATTTGACTACACCCGTATGTTTATGGGCAGTAAGTTTGCCATATTTAACTATGCTACACGTTCTGTGGGCGGTTATGTAGATGTGGACTCTTTTGATTATTCGTTCTGTGATGCGTCAATGTAACAAACAAATATGTATTTGTAACCAATGAAACATTGTTTTATTGGAAAATAGGCTATTTTTGTTTCCAAATTAATCATAACTAATAAGTATAATATTATGAAAAGAGGTTGGATACCGATTATGGGTGTTTGTTTGGTGTTATCGTTTTCGGCATGTAAGCAATTGCTGCCTTACCAGGACACTTCTTTAACGGCGGAACAACGGGCGGAGGATTTGTTGCCCCGGTTGACTTTGGAAGAAAAAGTATCATTAATGCAAAATGCGTCACCTGCTATCCCTCGACTGGGAATTAAAGAATATGAGTGGTGGAATGAGGCGTTGCACGGTGTGGGACGTGCCGGATTGGCTACTGTTTTTCCCCAGTCTATCGGTATGGGAGCTTCTTTTAATGATTCATTATTATATGAAGTGTTCAATGCCACTTCCGATGAGGCTCGCGTAAAATCGCGTATTTTCGGTGAAAGCGGCGTGCTGAAACGCTATCAGGGATTAACATTCTGGACACCGAATGTCAATATATTCCGTGACCCTCGTTGGGGACGCGGTCAGGAAACTTATGGTGAAGACCCTTATCTGACAGGACAAATGGGAATGGCTGTAGTCCGTGGTTTGCAAGGACCGGAAGATGCCAGGTATGATAAGCTGCACGCATGTGCCAAGCACTTTGCCGTTCATTCAGGACCGGAGTGGAACCGGCATAGTTTTGATGCGGAGAATATAGATCCCCGGGATTTATGGGAAACCTATCTGCCTGCTTTTAAAGATTTGGTACAGAAAGCGCATGTAAAGGAAGTGATGTGTGCCTATAATCGTTTTGAGGGAGAGCCTTGTTGTGGCAGTAATCGCCTGTTGATGCAAATATTGCGGGATGAATGGGGATACAAAGGCATTGTAGTCTCTGACTGTGGAGCGATTTCCGATTTCTATAGACCGGGAACGCATGAGACTCACCCGGATAAGGAACACGCCTCGACCGCTGCTGTGCGGACAGGCACAGACCTTGAATGTGGAAGTGAATATGCTTCACTGGCGGATGCTGTAAAAGCCGGTTTGATTGACGAAAAAGAAATAGATATTTCATTGAAACGTTTGTTGACAGCACGTTTTGAACTGGGAGAAATGGACGAACAACCGGCCTGGGCGGAAATTCCAACCTCTGTGTTGAATAGTAAGGAACATCAGGCACTGGCTTTGCGTATGGCCCGTGAATCATTGGTGCTCTTGCAGAATAAAAACAACATCCTGCCTCTGAATACCCATCTGAAAGTAGCCGTTATGGGACCTAATGCCAATGACTCCGTGATGCAGTGGGGAAATTATAACGGTATTCCGGCACATACGGTTACCTTATTGGAAGCTGTCCGTGCCAAACTACCGGAAGGACAAATCATATACGAACCGGGTTGTGACCGTGTGGATGGAAAGACACTCCAAAGCCTGTTTGATGAATGTAGCATAAATGGTAAACCCGGTTTCTTGGCAGAATATTGGAATAATCGTGATCGTGAAGGGGAAGTGGTTGCTACCGATCAGATTTCCACTCCGTTCCATTTTGCAACGACAGGGGCTACTACCTTTGCTCCTGGGGTGGAGATAACAGATTTCTCGGCTCGTTATGAATCTGTCTTTCGTCCTTCGCAGTCGGGTGATGTTGCTTTCCGTTTCCAACTGGATGGTGAAGTGACTCTTATTATAGATAGTGAGCAAGTGGCTCGGAAAATATATGTTAAGAATCCGACGAACCTCTATACGTTACAGGCGAAAGCTGGAAAAGAGTATCATATCGAGATTTTATTCAAACAACGGAATGAAAGGGCTACACTTGATTTTGATTTGGGCAAAGAGGTCGGGATCGACTTGAACCTCGCAGTGAAGAGAGTAATGGATGCTGATGTGATTCTTTTTGCAGGTGGAATTTCTCCAAGTCTGGAAGGTGAGGAAATGCCGGTAGAAGTTCTCGGATTTAAGGGTGGTGACCGTACAGATATTGAACTTCCGGACGTTCAACGTGATTTGTTGAAAGCTTTGAAGAAGGCTGGTAAAAAGGTTGTCTTTATCAATTATTCCGGTTCAGCTATCGGACTAGTGCCCGAAACGACTACTTGTGAAGCGATTCTGCAAGCATGGTATCCGGGACAGGCGGGTGGTACAGCTATCGTTGATGCTCTTTGGGGAGAGTATAATCCCGGTGGACGTCTGCCAGTCACTTTCTATAAGGATGTGAATCAATTGCCGGACTTTGAAGACTATTCCATGAAAGGGCGTACCTATCGATATATGCAACAGCAACCACTTTTCCCATTCGGTCACGGGTTGAGTTATACTGACTTTACTTATGGAGAAGCCAAATTGAGCAAGAATACAATCGCCAAAGGTGAAAATGTAGTATTGACTATTCCGGTAAGTAATGTCGGGCAACGTGATGGAGAAGAGGTGGTTCAGGTTTATTTGAGACGTCCGGGTGATAAGGAAGGTCCCCGTTATACTTTGCGTGCTTTCAAACGCGTTCATATTCCGGCAGGGAAAACTGAATCAGTAGCTATTCCTCTTACCGGTGAGAACTTTGAATGGTTTGATGCAGAGTCGAATACGATGCGTCCGTTGGAAGGTACTTATGAATTACTGTATGGAGGAACTTCTGATAGAAATAAGTTGAAAACGATTGTAATGAACGTACAGTAATGCCGCTTTGGAATTTTGTTTATTTTTACAGATAGACAATCCGGATTTATTTATTGAATGAATAAAGAAAGAACGACCTTGTTCCTTTAAAAGGAACGGGTCGTTTCTTTTAAACCAAGCCCCCGTTTCTTTTAAACCAACGGGGGCTTTCCTTTAAAGGAAAATGAATATTTGCTAATATTTGATATTCAGTCTTTTACATGATGGGGAATAAAAGTGCTGAAATAATAGATAATGTAGTTATTTATCTTACCATTTTTCTGTTTTGGGGCTTTTTGTTACATCAGAAAAGAATCATGTTACATGTCTGTGATAAATGTAACCTGTATATAGATGCCTGTATCATGATTGTACATATATGATAAAACCGAATCGATACATTTGCAAACACTACTATGGAACAGAAAATTATAGAAAATAAAAAGTGATAATATGAGAACATTAAAATTGATTTTGTCGGGCTGGCAATCCGTGGGTCTTGTCGTATTTTTTATGCTGTTTTTTAATATGGAGGTGAGTGGCAAGGGTAAAATAACAAAAAATGCTCCTGTCTTTACGCAATTTATTTATCAGGGGGAGGATGCTATTTATCAAAACAATCCTTTAAAGCCGGGTGAGTTCTATAATCCTATTTTGCAGGGTTGCTATCCCGATCCGAGTATAACGCGGAAAGGTAATGATTATTATTTAGTGTGCTCATCTTTTGCTATGTTTCCCGGGGTGCCTATTTTCCATTCTAATGATCTGGTCAACTGGAAACAAATCGGTCATGTGCTGGACAGAACGTCACAATTAAAGGTTGAAGATTGCGGTATTAGTGCTGGTGTATATGCTCCTGCTATAAGATATAATCCCAATAATGATACGTTTTATATGATAACCACTCAATTTTCCGGTGGCTTTGGAAATATGGTGGTAAAGACAAAGAATCCGGAGAATGGCTGGAGTGATCCGATCAAACTTCAATTTGAAGGTATTGATCCTTCTCTTTTCTTTGATGATAATGGCAAGGCATACGTGGTACATAATGATGCTCCTGCTAAATCAAACGAGCGTTACTCGGGACACCGTGTCATAAAAATATGGGATTATGATGTGGAGAATGATAAAGTGGTTCCGGGAACGGACCGAATCATTGTAAACGGTGGCGTCAATATAGAAGAAAAACCGATATGGATTGAGGCTCCTCATATCTATAAGAAAGATGGACGTTATTACTTAATGTGTGCGGAAGGAGGAACCGGAGGCTGGCATAGTGAAGTTATTTTTGTAAGTGATCATCCGAAAGGACCTTATCTTCCGGCAAATAATAATCCTATTTTAACTCAACGTTATTTTCCTGCAAACCGGACGGATAAAGTAGACTGGGCTGGTCATGCAGACTTAGTGGAGGGACCCGACGGAAAATATTATGGTGTATTTTTAGGAATACGCCCCAATGAGAAGAACAGAGTGAATACCGGACGCGAAACTTTTATTCTTCCGGTGGACTGGAGCGGAACATTTCCCGTTTTCGAGAATGGGCTTATCCCTATGAAACCTACATTGAAGATGCCTTCGGGAGTAGAGAACCAAACAGGAAAAAACGGTTATTTGCCTAGTGGCAACTTTGTCTTTAAGGATGATTTCTCTGATAAAACATTAGACTTAAGATGGATCGGTCTTAGAGGTCCTCGTGAAGATTTCGTTGATATGACCGATAAAGGGTTGCGGATCATCCCTTTTACCTCAAATATTAATGAAGTGAAACCTACTTCTACTTTGTTCTACCGTCAGCAGCATAATCAATTTACCGCGGCAGCAACCATGGAGTACAAACCAAAAAATGAGAAAGATTTTGCCGGTATAACATGTTATCAAAATGAAAGATATCACTATGTTTTCGGTATCACTAAAAAGGGGAAAGACTATTACCTGATGCTGCAAAGAACCGAAAAAGGACAAGCGAGTGTCCTGGGTGAGGTGAAGATAGAAACAGAGAAACCTGTGACACTGCAAGTAACAGCCAATGGAGATGATTATCGTTTTAATTATTCGATTGATGGCAAAAGTTTTACAAATGTAGGAGAAACCGTTTCCGGTGATATTCTTTCTACCAATGTGGCTGGTGGCTTTACAGGAGCAATGATTGGACTGTATGCAACATCTGTTGGTTATTAATTAGAAACCTTATCATTCTATAATTATGAAAATACATCATCTATTTTGGGGTATATGTTTATGCTTCAGCACAAATATCTTATTCGCACAGAACTATCAGAAAACATCGTCCGGCATCAAAACCACTGTAAATGCAGTGGATATAGAAGTACAATTCTTTGCGCCTGCTGTGGCGAGAGTAATAAAGTCACCGGAAGGTGTTGCCTATGAAAAACAGAGTCTTTCTGTAATTGCCAAACCCGAAAAGGTGAATTTCAAGGCTGATATGCAAGATAATAAGATTGTATTGAACACCAGTGAACTAAGTGTCAGTGTGGACACCGGGACGGGAATTGTTTCTTATTTCTCAAAGGATGGCAAGTCGTTATTGGCAGAGAAATCCGGTATGCAGTTTATCGATTTCGATGATGCCGGGACAAAAACTTATCAGGTTTATCAACCTTTTGTATTAGATAAGGAGGAAGCCATTTATGGTTTGGGACAATTGCAAAATGGAAAGATGATTCAGCGGAACATGACTAAAAATCTGGTACAGGGTAACGTTGAAGATGTGTCACCTTTCTTCCAGTCTACTAAAGGATATGGTGTGTTTTGGGATAACTATTCGCCGACTCTTTTTACGGATAACGAAGTTGAAACATCTTTCCGTTCTGAAGTAGGTGACTGTGTGGATTATTACTTCATGTATGGGAAAAATGCCGACGGTGTTATAGCACAGGTACGCAGCCTGACCGGGCAAGCACCGATGTTTCCTTTATGGACTTATGGTTACTGGCAAAGTAAAGAAAGATATAAGAGCCAGGAGGAAGTGGTAGACGTTGTTCGTAAATATCGTGAATTGGGTATTCCCTTGGATGGCATTATTCAGGATTGGCAATATTGGGGGCATAACTATTTGTGGAATGCGATGGATTTTCAGAATCCGACTTTCAATAATCCTCAAAAGATGATTGAGGATGTCCATGCGATGAACGCACACATGGCTATATCTATCTGGTCGTCATTCGGACCGATGACCAAACCTTATAGAGAATTGGACAAAAAAGGGATGTTGTTTAACTTCACTACTTGGCCGCAATCGGGATTGGAGTCATGGCCCCCCAACATGGAATATCCTTCCGGTGTAAGAGTGTATGATGCTTACAATCCCGAAGCGCGTGACATTTATTGGAAATATCTGAATGATGGAATTTTTAAGTTGGGAATGGATGCCTGGTGGATGGATTCTACCGAACCCGATCATTTGGATTGGAAGCCGGAGGATATGGATACCAAAACCTATCTGGGCTCGTTCCGTAAGGTGCGCAATGCTTATCCGTTGATGACTGTCGGAGGGGTTTACGACCATCAGCGTGCAGTGACTTCGGACAAACGGGTGTTTATTTTAACCCGTTCGGGATTTTTGGGGCAACAACGTTATGGTGCAAATGTATGGAGTGGTGATGTCGCTTCCACATGGGAGAGTTTTAGAAATCAGATTCCTGCCGGATTAAACTTTTCTTTGTGTGGTATGCCTCACTGGAATAGTGATATTGGTGGCTTTTTTGCAGGACACTATAATAAAAGCTGGAATGATGATAGTGCTTCAAAAAATCCATTGTATCAGGAGCTTTATGTGCGTTGGTTGCAGTTTGGAACGTTCAATCCGATGATGCGTTCGCACGGGACGGATGTTTATAGGGAAATCTATAAGTTCGGAAAGAAGGGTGAGCCTGTATATGATGCTATCGAGAAGATGATAGGTTTGCGTTACTCTTTGTTGCCTTATATTTATTCTACTTCTTGGGAGGTGAGCAATCGCCAATCGAGTTTTATGCGCGCTTTGATGATGGATTTTGTAGATGACAGAAAGGTGTGGGATATCAATGATGAATATATGTTTGGGAAATCGATCCTTGTGGCTCCGATTACTCATGCACAATATACACCGGAAGCTGTGGTAAAAGTCTCCGAAGAAGAAGGATGGAACAGAGATGGAGCGAAAAAAACAAAAACTGACGTTGCTGTGGATTTCATGGAAACGAAATCTACTAACATATACTTACCGGCAGGAACGCTATGGTATGACTTCTGGACGAACGAGAAACACGAAGGCGGAAAGGAAATTACCAAAGAGACTACACTTGATGTTATTCCATTGTATGTAAAAGCGGGTAGTATTATTCCTGTCGGTCCACAAGTTCAGTATGCAATTGAAAAACCATGGGATCATCTTGAACTGAAGGTGTATGCGGGTGCGAATGGAAACTTCATTTTATATGAAGATGAATTTGATAATTACAATTACGAAAAAGGAGCTTATACGGAAATTCCAATCTCTTGGAATAATGCATCTCGTAAATTGACGATAGGAGCAAGAAAAGGTGCGTATGAGGGAATGTTGAAGAACCGTAAGTTTACTGTAACTCTTCAGGACGGGACTCAAAAAAACGTCGATTATAATGGGAAGGCAATTTCTGTAAAGTTTTGATTGTAATAGAATGTGTGATTATGCCAATAGAGAAGAATCTAAAAAATAGAAATATGGTGAAGTTTTTTATAGTAATGGCTATGCTATTGGGGAGTAGCGTTGCAAGTGCAGAAAATAAACAGATAACAAGTCCTGATGGAAAGCTGGTAGTAACAGTTTCAGATGTGGATGGAAGACCTTCTTATTCTGTTAGTTATGACAATGTTCTTTTTTTGAAGCCATCTCCATTGGGGATGATTGCAAATATAGGAGATTTTTCATCGGGGATGTCGCTGGAGAAGAATGTTTCAACAAATAAAATAGATGAAACATACGAGTTAGCTTCTATTAAGCAGAGCAAGGTTCGTTATGTGGCAAATGAAGCTGTATTTTCGTTTACACAACAAGGGAAAACAATTTATGATGTTATATTTCGCATAAGTAATAACGATGTTGCTTTTAAATATAAGATATATCCGCAAGGTGAGACACTAAGTTGCGTGGTTAAGCAAGAAGCCACAGGATTTGCGTTTCCTGACGGAACCACCACTTTCCTTTGTCCGCAAAGTAAACCGATGGGAGGATTTGCCCGTACTTCTCCAAGTTATGAGACGTCTTATACGGCAGATGATGTCGCAGGGAAAAATGGCTGGGGAGAAGGATATACATTTCCCTGTCTGTTCCGTAATGGAGATAACGGTTGGGTGCTTGTTTCCGAAACGGGAGTAAATGGTGGATATTGTGCGAGCCGTCTGTTGGGACACAAAGGAGGAGTGTATACCATTGGATTTCCGCAAGAAGGTGAAGCAAATGGGAATGGTACGGTTTCTCCGGGGATAGCATTACCGGGCGAGACGCCTTGGCGTACTATTACTGTGGGCAAGACTTTGGCTCCAATAGTGGAGACAACGGTTCCTTTTGATGTTGTAAAACCGCTTTATCCGGCAAAAGGAGAGTATACGTATGGACGGGGTTCATGGAGCTGGATTATCGGTATGGATGGAAGTACTAATTATAAAGAGCAACTCCGGTATATTGATTTTTCGGCAGCAATGGGGTATCAGTCCGTGTTGGTGGATGCCTTGTGGGATAAACAAATAGGACGTGAAAAAATTGAAGAATTGGCTAAATATGGGAAGGACAAAGGGGTAGCTCTTTATTTGTGGTATAATTCGAATGGGTATTGGAATGATGCTCCGCAAACTCCGAGAGGTATTATGGATAATGCGATAGCCAGACGTAAGGAGATGAAATGGATGCAAAGCATTGGTATTCGTGGAATAAAAGTTGACTTTTTCGGAGGTGACAAGCAAATGACTATGCAGTTGTATGAGGATATCTTGTCGGATGCAAATGAGTACGGTCTTTTAGTTATTTTCCATGGATGTACTTTGCCTCGTGGCTGGGAACGTATGTATCCTAACTTCGCATCGAGTGAGGCTGTATTGGCTAGTGAAAATCTTCATTTCTCTCAAGGCAGCTGTGATCATGAGGCCTTTAATGCTACCTTGCACCCGTTTATTCGTAACACTGTAGGTAGCATGGATTTCGGAGGTAGTGCATTGAACAAATATTATAATGCGGATAATGCTCCACGGGGAAGTCGGCGGGTGACATCAGATGTCTACGCACTGGCTACGGCGGTTCTATTTCAGAGTCCGGTACAGCATTTTGCTCTGGCACCGAATAACCTGACCAATGCTCCATCGTGGGCAATTGATTTTATGAAAGAGGTTCCAACGACTTGGGATGAGGTACGTTTCATTGACGGTTATCCTGGGAAATACGTTATTCTTGCCCGTCGTCATGGAGACAAATGGTATATTGCCGGAGTAAATGCGCAGAAGGAAACACTGAAACTTAAAGTTAATTTGCCGATGTTCTCCAATGGAGAAAAGGTGAGACTATTTAGTGATGATAAGGCATTGCAGGGCGGTGTGAAACAAATAGAAATAGGGAAGAAACAAGAATTGCAACTATCTATTCCTTGCAATGGCGGAATACTGATTACTAAGTAGTTTATTATGAAATGTAATATGAAGTATATTGTTGTATTTATATTCTTTTTCTGCATATTGGAGGAAGTCCACGCAAAGAGCCGGGTAGAATATAGAAAAATGCCATGCACAATGTTGCAAGGTATTACAGAGCGGGAATATACGATATATTTGCCGGATGATTATTATTTATCGGATACCTGTAGTTAT
>OIGM01000276.1_pt1 | contig 15252 bp, 15 predicted proteins | sample 1582261 | NCBI WGS metagenome assembly OIGM01 (sample SAMN02674607, study PRJEB24791) | human gut metagenome, SKBSTL069 | isolation source: stool | host: Homo sapiens | place: USA | reverse complement strand
CGCTCCCGCCTCCTCCGAGCTCGGTGAAGCGCAGCCCTACTGCATCGCTGTTGCCAAGGGCGACCCCAAGGGCCTGCTGCCCGGCATCAACGAGGCCATTGCCAAGATGACTTCCGAGAACAAGATGGAAGAGTTCATCGCCGCTGCCGATGAGCTGAGCGGCAAGGCCGTCGAGGTCACCGCGGACGCTCCTGCGGCCTAAGTTCTCCCCTTTAACTACGCTCTCTTCTCACTATCTCTCATAGCCAATGAGCAAAGCCCCAAATGGCTTTGCTCATTGGCGTCTCTTAATGAAAAGAGGCGAGCCTCTTTTCATTAAATCCTCACTCCACTCTGTGCCTCGCCCCCGCAAGCGGGTGCTTCGACACTCGCTCCGCGCAAAGTGTTTTTTGCCACGCGCATGTCGTGGCAAAAAACGAGCAAGATTTTTTCGCGCTGGCAGCGCGAAACTCTGCGAGGCTTATCCCAACTAAATCACACATCTGAAAGGAGATCTCTCCCATGGATCTTGCCACGCGGTGGAGCAACCTCTTTGTCGGCATGTCGCCGGCGTCGTTCTTTAACTTTTCCTTTTTGCCGAAATACGGCGTCTACTTTTTGCAGGCGCTCGGCTACACGCTGCTGCTGGCCGTCATCTCGGTCCTGCTGGCGGTCATTCCGGCGCTGCTGCTCGCGTTCATGCGCCTGAGCAAGAATAAGTTTGTGCGCGGCATTTCCGGCGCGTACATCGCGATCTTCCGCTCTACGCCGCTGCTCGTGCAGCTCTCGATCATTTACTTCGGCTTTTTTGGCGCGATCTCCATCCCGCGCCTGTACATCTTCGGCTTTATCGACATTTCCCGCTTCATCCCCGGCGTTGTGGCCCTCGCGCTCAACAGCTCGGCCTACGTTGCCGAGATCTTCCGTGCGGGCATCCTTGCCGTCGACGCGGGCCAGACTGAGGCCGCGCGCTCGCTGGGTCTTTCCGCCACGCAGGCGATGAAGCTCGTCGTGCTGCCGCAGGCCATCAAGAATGTCCTGCCCGCGCTCGGCAACGAGGTCGTCACCATGGTCAAGGAATCGTCCATCTGCTCCACGCTCGGCATGGTCGAGCTGATGTTCGCCGCGAAGACCGTGGCGACCTCTACCTACATTTCCCTCGCGCCTTACGTGCTGGCGGCGCTGATGTATTTCTGCATCACCTACCCCGCCGGCAAGGCGATTGAAGCGCTCGAAAGGAGGATGCGTCGTGGCGACAAGCACTAATTCTCTCATTCGCGTGACGGACGTCTGCAAGGAGTACAACGGCGGCAGCGTCCACGCGCTCTCCCACTGCAATTTAAGCGTGAAAAAGGGCGAGGTCGTGGCCATCATCGGCCCCTCCGGCAGCGGCAAATCGACGCTGCTGCGCTGCCTGAACCTCCTGGAGCAGCCGACCTCCGGCACCATTTACTTCAAGGACGTCGCCCTCAACGGCAAGAAGGTCAACTTGGACCTCCACCGCCGCGAGATGGGCATGGTGTTCCAGCACTTCAACCTCTTCCCCCACCTGACCGTCAAGAAAAACCTTGAGCTGGCCCCCAGCCTGCTCAAGCTCAAGGACAAAGAGGCCATCTCCAAGCGCGCCGACGAGCTTCTGGCCCGCGTAGGTCTGGCCGATAAGGCCAACGTCTACCCCAAGAGCCTTTCGGGCGGCCAGCAGCAGCGCATCGCCATCGCACGCGCACTGGCAATGGACCCGGACGTCATCCTCTTCGATGAGCCTACCAGCGCCCTCGACCCCGAGATGGTCGGTGAAGTGCTTGAGCTGATGAAAGAGCTGGCCCATACCGGCATCACCATGCTGGTGGTCACCCATGAGATGGGCTTTGCCCGCGAAGTCTCCAACCGCGTCATCTTCATTGACGAGGGTCGCATTCAGGAGGATGAGCCGCCGCAGGAGCTGTTCACCAACCCCAAGCACCCCCGCCTGAAGGCATTCCTCTCCAAGATGCTGTAAGATAGAAAGAAACAACACAAAACCCGGAACTCTTTTCAAGCCGTCCTGGCTCTGAAGGGGTTCCGGGTTTTGTTCATTGTTTTTTCAGAGAGCTGTTTTGCAGCAGTCTTTCTTCTTATGCTCAGTTGTTGGCTTCCACCTTGCTCAGGAGGATGCGGTCATTGTCGAGGGCCTTGCCGGCGTTCTCGCGGAACTTCTCGAGCAGGTCGTCCACGGTCATCTTGCTGCGGGCCTCGCCCTTGACATCGAAGACGATGCGGCCCGCGTCCATCATGAGGGTGCGGTTGCCCAGCTCCAAGGCCTGATGCATATTGTGGGTGACCATCAGGCAGGTGATCTTTTTTTCGGCCACAATGCTCTTGGTGAGGTCCAGCACCTTTTCGGCGGTGGCAGGGTCGAGAGCGGCGGTGTGCTCGTCCAGAAGCAGGAGCTTCGGGGTGACGAGGGTGGCCATCAGCAGGGTCAGCGCCTGACGCTGACCGCCCGACAGCAGGCCCACCGGCTGCTTCATCCGGTCTTCGAGGCCCATATCCAGCAGGGCCAGCTTCTCACGGAAGATCTCCTTATCCTTGCGGGAGATGCGGGAGAAGATGGCGTTGGGGGCGGTCCCGGCGCGAAGGTAGGCCAGCGCCAGATTCTCCTCGATGGTCATGTTGGGGGCCGTACCCTTGAGCGGGTCCTGGAACAGGTGGCCGATGACCCGGCTGCGCTGATATTCCGGCGCGAAGGTGATGTCCTCGCCGCCCAGCGTGATGCTGCCCTCGTCGGCGATGAAGCCGCCGGTGATGGCGTTGAAGAGGGTGGATTTGCCCGCGCCGTTGGAGCCGACGATGGTGGCGAAGTCTCCCGCTTCCATGGTCAGGCTGACGCCGTTCAGGGCCACTTTCTCGTTGACGGTGCCGGGGTTGAAGGTCTTGTGCAGGTCACGAAGTTCGAGCATTTCCATTTTACACACGCTCCTTCCGTGCCTGACGGGCCGCACTGCGGCGCTTCTCAAAGGCGATCTTCTCCCGGATGGCGGGCATCGAGATGGCCACCGCCACGATGATGGCGCTGACCAGCTTCATGGCAGCAGCCGGGACGTTGAAGCGGAGGGCCACCGCCACGATAAAACGGTAGAGGCAGCTGCCGAACACGACGCCCAGCACACGGCGCACCATCGTCCGCTTGCCCACCAGCGTTTCGCCGATGATGAGGGAAGCCAGTGCGATGGTCACCATGCCGGTGCCTACGTTGATGTCGCAGCTCTTCTGGTACTGAGCCAGCAGGCCGCCGGAAAGGGCGGTCAATGCGCCCGAGATGCAGAGGCCCACCGTGATGGTGAAGGCGGGGTTGATGCTGGAAGCACGCACCATGGCAGCGTTATCGCCGGTGGCACGAATCGAGAGGCCGAGGCGGGTGCCGAGGAAGCCCACCATGGCGGCACCGGCCAGCGCGATGACTGCCGCCGCCAGCACCAGCTTATACCCGCCGCCCGTGAAGCTCAGGGCGCTCTTGGCGATGGAGAAGACGGTATCGGTCTTGACCAGCGACATGGTGGACGAGAAGCCCATCACGGCCAGGTTGATGGTGTAGAGGCCGGTGTTGACGATGATGCCGGCCATGATGCTCTCGACGCCGAGGCGGGTCTGCAAAAAAGCTGTGATGAAACCGGAGCAGACACCGGCCGCCATCGCCGCCAGCAGGGCGAGGAAGGGGTGGCCGGTCAGCGCCACCTGACAGGCGACAGCGCAGCCAAGGGTGAAGCAGCCGTCGGTGGACAGGTCCGCGATATTCAGGATGGAATAGCTCAGAAACAGAGCCAGCGCAACGAGAGCGTAGATGCAGCCCAGCTCGAGCGCGGTCTGGATGACGTTGAGAGAAAAGATACTCGCCAGCATGGTGTGCTCCTTAAATAAATATTAGTTGAAGTTTTCCGCCGTGGTCACTTCCACGACCTCGGTGCAGTAGGGTGCAAAGGCCTTCTTCACGGTGTCGAGGTCGAGGCCCAACGCCTCGCAGGTCTCGGTGTTGATGGTGGCAATGCCGTTGTCGAAGGTCTGGAACGGCAGGTCTGCAGGGGTCTTGCCGTCGCAGAGCAGTTCCGCCACCATATCGGCGGTAGCCTCGCCCAGCTGGACGTAATCGACGCCGTAGCCCACGAAGGCACCGTTCAGGGCGAAGCTGTCAGCGCCGGTGTAGTGCTGGACGCCTGCCTCGGTGAAGGTCTCGTAGATGGAAAGCTCGGCGGTCATGACGGTGTTATCGGTGGGGGTGAAGACAGCCTTGACACCGGCGGCGATGAGGGCCTCAGCGGCCATCTGGACTTCGGCGGTGGTGGTGCCGTTCTTCTCGATGTACTTGATGCCCTTGCTGTCGCAGAAAGCCTTGGCGTCTGCAATGGCCTGTGTAGAAGCATCCTGGCTCAGATCATACAGCAGACCGATGGTGGTGATGTCGGGGTTGACGGCCAGGATGAGGTTCATGATGGCGTCGGTGTTCAGGGCGTCGGAAGTGCCGGTGATGTTCGGCTCGGTGTCAAAGCCTGCGGCGGCGGGGTCGGTGACGGCGGAGTAGACGACGGGGATGTCGGTGTCCTCCACAGCGGCCAGCATGGTAGCGGCGGTGGGGGTAGCCACAGCCACGATGACGTCCACGCCGTCGGCCACGAGGTCGGCGCCGATCTGGTTCAGGTTGGTCTGGTCGGCCTGTGCGTTGGCGTAGTAGTCGGCGTAGTCGAAGGTGACGCCCTTCTCCTTGCCCACCTCGTCCAGACGCTCTTCCACCGACGCAACGATCTGGTTCAGAGAAGCGTGGTCAACGTAGTTGACAATGCCCACCTTGAAGGTCTGGCCTGCCTCGCTGGCGGCGGCAGAAGATGCTACTGCACCGGAAGCGGTGCCGGATGCAGTGCTCGAAGCGGACGAACCGCAGCCGGTCAGACCCAGAGCGGAAACAGCAGCAGCGGCCATCGCGGCTTTCAGAAAGCTGCGGCGGGAGATCATCTTCATGGTTTTCATAGCGGTTGCTCCTTCCCTGGAGCGGGCGGCATGTAAAATAAAAACCCGCTCCACTTGCGGGACGGGCTTTTGTTCTCATATAACAAAACGACCCTGTCCCTGTGTGTTCATCCACAAGGACAGAGTCGAGAAATTCGAATCTGCGGTGCCACCTTGCTTGCCTTGCTCGCTTTCCTCTTGAAAGCCGCAAAGCCCCTCACGGAGAGCCAACACTCCCCTGCCCTGTAACGGAGGCTTCCGTCCCAAGCTACTGGAGGCTCTGCCTCGTTTGCCCGGCCCTCGGCGGCCCACGAATCTCTGCCCCGCTCTCGCCCGTTTTCACTGTCCGGGCTCACTGAAGATGCGCTTTGCAGGTTCTCTTCCGCCTCATCGGTTTGATTGCATTATACACTTTATCCGTGTAAAGTCAAGAGGGAATTTCAAAATTTTCCGTCAGATTTTTTCACGTTTCATCACTCGAGGTTGAGTTTGTTTCGCATCAGCCAGACCGTCAGCCCGAACCAGAAGACGCCGAACGCCACCGCGATGCCCAGCGTGACCATCGCGCTTCCCATGTAGCCCAGAGCCGAGACGGCAGTCTCGATGCTGCCCACATCGCCTACGGCGCTATAGATGATCGTCTCGTAGACGCCGGTGCCGATCTGGAGCAGCTTTTCGAGCCAGCCCTGCAGATACTGCATGACAAAGAAGCTCAGGATGCCCGCCAGCGCGGGGTGGTTCTTGAACTGATGTCCCACCATGCAGGCAGCATAGATGCAGGCGATGACGCTGACCATCCGCACGAAGCCGACGACGCCGCTGAAAGCCAGCGCCCCCCAGAACTCCATGTTACAGCGGGCGAATGCCTCCCGGATGCCCGACCACATCAGCGGCAGCTGCTCAAGCAGGTCCATATCCGCCATCATCAGGACAGCCAGAATGCCGAAGGAAAGGCAGGCTGCGAGGATGCTGCACAGGCTCCACACGGTGCTGGAGATGAGCTTCGAGGTCACAAGCTGTGTTTCCGTCACCGGCAGGGTGTGCATCAGATAGCCCTCCCGGCCCAGCAGGTTGCGGTAGAAGCGCTGCACGATGGTCATGATGGTGACGACCACGGTGCCGATGATGACGGCGGTGTAGACAAGGCTCAGCAGGCCCACGAGAGTCGAATAGGCGTCACTATTGGTGCCGTTCCATCTCCTGACTGAGCCGCCAAAGAGCACCGACGCCGCCAGCAGGGCCAGATACATTCCGCCGTAGGTGCGGGCGGTGGCCTTGAACTCATATTTCAGTAACTTTTTCAGCATTTGAATACCTCCCGGAAATATGCATCCACACTCATGCCCTCGGTCTCGCGGAGCTCATCCACCGAGCGGTGGGCAAAAATCCTGCCGTTCTTCAGGAACACGGCTTCATCCAGCACCGGCTCCACGTCCTCGATGAGGTGGGTGGAGATGATGACCGAGGCGTCCCGGCTGTAGTTGGTGAGGATGGTGTTCAGGATGTAGTCCCGCGCCGCCGGGTCCACGCCGCCGATGGGTTCATCCAGCAAATAGAGCCGGGCGTTCCGGCTCATGGCAAGGATGAGCTGGACTTTCTCCTTGTTGCCCTTGGAAAGGCTCTTGAGGGGTGCTTTGGGCGAAAGCTCCAGCTTTTCCAGCATCTCATTCGCCTTGGCGGGGTCGAAGTCGGCGTAGAAATCCCGGAACATCTCCACCAGCTGCTCCACCCGCATCCAGTCGGGCAGCCATGCGGCATCCGGCAGGTAGGAGACGATGGCCTTCGTGTCCGGGCCGGGGTCCATGCCCGCGATTCGGATGCTGCCCGCCGTGGGCTGCAAGAGGCCGTTCGCCAGTTTGATGAGGGTGGTCTTGCCGCTGCCGTTGGGGCCAAGCAGGCCCACGATGCGGCCAAAGCCGATGTGCAGCTCGATGTTATCGAGGGCGTTTGTCCCCTTCTGGTAGGATTTCGTCAGGCCCTCACAAGTTAAAAGCTCATTCATTTGAATCACTCTCCTTTGTTTCCCAGCCCGTCATAAGCTTTGCGGCCTCTGCCGGGCCGTAGCCGATGCCGCGCATTTTCTCGAGATATTCGGCGGTCATAGCGCGGGCTGTCTCGTCCCGCAGCTGTTCCAAAAGGGCCGTATCTTCGGTGACGAAGCGGCCCGTGGTCCGCTCGGTGTAGACGAGTCCTTCCGCTTCCAGCTGGGCCAGCGCCCGCTGCATGGTGTTGGGGTTGACGCCTGCCGCTGCGGCCATGTCGCGCACCGAGTCCAGATGTCCGCCGGGCGGGTAGACGCCCGCTAATATTTTTGCCTTGAGCCGTTCCACGATCTGTGCGTAGATGGGGCGGCTCATATCGAATCGTTCGCCCATCGTCTCATCTCCTTGTGTTGCTGTACTAAGTGCCTAATACAATAATACTCAAATCATCTTTTTTGTCAAGAGGGAATTTTCAATCTCTTCAAAATATGTTATACTGTCTTTTGTATGCTAGAAGAAAATGCGCAGGAGCACAGAATCTATGAAAGCGACCATCATCATCCCCAACATCAACGGCAAAGGCTGGCTCAAGGACTCCATCGAGTCGGTCTACGCCCAGACGGAGCAGGACTTCGAGCTTATCGTGGTGGATAACGGCTCCACCGACGAGAGCCTTGAGCAGGCCCGCAGCTATTGCAGCCGCCCGAACTTCCAGCTCATCGAGAACGGCTCCAACACCGGCTTTTCCCACGCCGTCAATCAGGGCATCGCCCGGGCGAAAAGCGAGTTCGTGGTGCTGTTCAACAACGACGCCTTTGCAGAGCCCCAGTGGCTGGCCGAGCTCATCCGCGTGGCTGAGAGCGACGAGAAAATTTTTGCCGTCCAGAGCCTTATGATCCGCCACTTCGACCGGGAGCTTGCCGACGACGCCGGCGATTACGTCACATGGATGGGCTTTGCCTGCAAGACCGGCGACGGCCGCCGGGCCAGCCGCTACACCAAGCAGAAGCGCATCTTCTCGGCCTGCGGCGGCGCGGCCCTCTACCGAAAAAGCATCCTCGACGAGATCGGCGTCTTCGATGAAAACTTTTTTGCCTACTTCGAGGACGTGGACCTCAGCTGGCGCGCCAACAACGCGGGCTACAAGAACGTCCTCTGCCCCACGGCAAAGTGCTACCACATCTGCGGCGCCAGCACCGGCGCAGTGCGGTACAACGCCTTCAAAAGCCAGCAGAGCGGCCGCAACAGCATCCTTCTCCCCCTCAAGAACGAGCCTCTGCTGATGCTCATCCTCAACTTCCTTCCGCTGGCGCTGGGCTATCTGCTCAAATGCTACAAGTTCCACAAACAGGGCTTCGGCGAGGCATGGGACAAGGGAATGCACGAAGCCTTCGCCCTGCTCAAAAACGGCCAGCTGGGCAAGCGCCCCTTCCGCCTCCGCGACCTGCCGAATTATGTTCTGATGGAATTGTGGATGATATGGAACATGGTGCCGTATCTCTGGTATCGGCTGGTGGTCGTGCGGTTTGATTTGAAGTAATTCCGGATATGCAAAAACCGGGAAGCTCTGGGAGCTTCCCGGTTTTTGTTTGTGATTCGTTTTACGCCGCCGCGCTGGCCGCACTTTCGGCCTGCGGCTCTGCGTCCGAGGCGGCTTCGCTTTCGGCGGTGCTGTCAGCTTCCTCGCCGGCGGCTGCGGCCTCCGAGGACGCGGCGTCGGAGGCCGCGGGCGTTTCGCCGCCGGTGGCGAGGATGGCGTCCTGCACCTCGCTGTCTGCCATCATGGCAGGCTCGGAGGCAGTGGACGCCGCCGTTGACTCGGGCTTCGTCTCGCTCTCGGTCAGGCCGGTGAGATACCAGCTGCCGCTCTGGCGGCTGAACAGATAGTCCATGTACTTGACCGGCGTATCCGAGGTGGTGGTGAGGATGCTGTCCGCTGCGTTCTGGTTGGGGATGTAGCCCACGGTGACGTGGAGGAGGCCGTCCTTCTTGAACAGCTTGGTGACGGTGGCGCGGTAACTGCCCACGCTGCCGGTGACGGGGATCTTATAGCACTGGGTGGTGTCATCGAACTCGATGGTCATATCCTCCATCTCGAAGGTCTTGTGGGTCATGCGGAAGCTGGGGCCGACAAGCTTTGCGAGGTAGGCGTCCACGTCCACCGAGGGGATGAGCAGCTGCTCGGTATCGGGGTCGGTGTTGTAGCCGTCGAAGCCGCCCTGGGTCTCCTGGATGCTGTACACACAGCCCCAGACAGCGGCCTCGCGGAGGGTCAGGTCGTCGATGTTCTCGATGCCCTCAAAAGGCACGGGGTCGAACAGCACCAGACCTTCCAGCTTGTCCTCGTATTCCTGCTTCTGGGCCGTATCGTCAAACAGCTTTGCCACGGCGTCCACGCCTGCGTGCAGCACGGTCAGCACGCCGATGAGCACCAGCACCGCGATGACCAGCCCGAGGGCCTGCCGACCGCGGCGGCGGTGGAGCCGGGCGTGTTCTTCCGGGGTCATTTCTATCTTCATATCGTTATCGTCTCCTGCGTTGTTTCACTTTTCAGATAAAAACAGTATACCACAATCATGGGCAGGGTGCAAAACCCTGCCCGTGTTATTTTGGTGAAAGCCGTTCATTCCCAGTTCTTCCAGACGTCGGGCTGGTAGCCGACGGTGGCCTGACGGCCATTGCGGACGATGGGGGTGCGGAACAGCTGCTGGTTCTCGAAGAGCTTGTCTTCCTTCTGCCAGTCCACCAGCGCGTCCAGCAGAGCGAGGGTCTGCTTGTCCTTGGCGTTGGGATTTACCAGCGCCTGCCAGCCGCCCAGAGCGCGGGACACATTTTCAAACTCGCCCCGGCTCATCTCTTTTTCTTTCAAATCGATCATCTGGAACTTGATGCCGCGCTCCTTGAAATAGCGCTGAGCCTTTTTGGTATCGAAGCACTTGGTGGTGCCGAATATCTGGATGTTCATGGTCTTGCCCTCCTGTTCATTCTGTTCTATTGTAACATATCTGCGCCCGAAAGCCTATAGCATATTTTCTGCTCCGCCGGGCCACACTGCTCTCAGCGCCTTTTTCTCATTTTGAATGGAGGTAGTACCAACATGAAAGCATTCGTAGACCCTGAACTCTGCATCGGCTGCACCCAGTGTGCCGGGCTCTGCCCCGAGGTATACCAGATGGAGGGGACTCTGGCCGTCGCCATCCCCGGCGACATTCCGCCCGACCAGGTGCCGCTGGCTGTGGACGCCGCCAACGCCTGCCCGGTGGGGGCGATAAGGGTAGAGTGACCCTCTCCGTCACCTTCGGTGACACCTCTCCCAAAGGGAGAGGCTTTTTTTGTGCAAACCCTCCCCCATCCGCTCTATTTTGTGGTATACTATAGAATGTGAAATTATGGAATGGAGGACCACAAGCTATGCGTTTACTGGTCATTGACGGCAACAGCATCGCCAACCGTGCCTTTTACGGCATCAAGCTGCTGACCACCAAAGACGGCCGCTATACCAACGCCATTTTCGGCTTTCTGAATATCCTGCTCTCCCTGCTCAAAGAATCTGAGCCCGACGAGGTGGCTGTGGCTTTCGACCTCAAAGCCCCCACCTTCCGCCACAAGATGTACGACGGCTACAAGGCCACCCGCCATAAGATGCCCGACGAACTGGCTGCCCAGCTGCCCGTCATCCGGCAGCTTCTGGCCCTGCTGGGCTATCGTGAAGTGACCGCCGAGGGCTGGGAAGCCGACGACATCCTCGGCACGCTGGCCGCCGCCTGCGCCGCCCGCAGCGACGACTGCTTCCTTGCCACCGGAGACCGGGACAGCTTACAGCTGGTCAGCGACACCACCACCGTTCTACTGGCTACCACGGCGTTGGGCCGCAGCAAGACCGTCACCATGGATGTGGAGGCCGTGAAGGAGAAATACGGCGTCACGCCCCGCCAGCTCATCGACGTGAAGAGCCTGATGGGCGACACCTCCGACAACATCCCGGGCGTGAAGGGCATCGGCGAGAAGAGTGCCTTTACCCTCATCCAGAAATACGGCAGTCTCGAGGGGGTCTACGCCCACCTCGACGACACCACTGACAAGACCATCAAGCCCAAACAGCGGGAGCATCTGGCCGAAGACCGCGCCATGGCAGAGCTGAGCTACACGCTGGGCACCATCCGCACCGACGCCCCCATCGACACCGCCGAGGGCGCCTATGCCGTGGGCGAGGGCAACAAGGCTGAAGCCGTCCGGCTGATGCAGGAGCTGGAGCTCCACTCCCTCATTGCCCGCTTCGGCCTGAGCGACATCACCCCCGCCGCTGACCCGGAAAGAGTGCCGGCAGAGCCTCTGCCGGAAGCCGAAATTGCCGCTCTGCCCGCTGAGCCGAAGGGCCATTACCTCGTGGCCGCGCGGCCCGCTGTCATGGGCAAGCAGGGCGTCCGCATCGTGGAGCTGCAGCCCGCCGTGTGGTATGCCGTGCAGGGCAAGACCGTCTTCCCGCTGGAATCCGAAGACCTGCTCCGCCTGCTGGACAACAAAGACGTCACCCTTGACGTCTTCGACAGCGCGCCGCTCTACGCCCGTGCCATGGCTGCGGGCGGCTGGGGCAGCAGCATCGTCTGGGACGGCAAGCTGGCGGCCTATCTGCTGGACGCCTCGGCTTCCAAGTACAACCTCTCGGAGCTCATCATCAGCTACCGCGCCGACGCCGCTTTCACCTGTGAGAAGTGGCCGGATGCCGGTGCGCTGGCCGACCTGTTCGCCAAGATGAAGGCAGAGATCACCGCGCTGGACGAAGACTCCCTCTACAACGACATCGAGTTCCCGCTGGCGCAGGTGCTGGCCGACATGACCCGCATCGGCATCCTCGTGGACAAAGAGGGCATCGAGAAGTTCGGCGTGAAGATGCGCTCGGAGCTGGAAGACGTCCTCACCCGCATCCACATGGAGACGGGCAGCGCCAGCTTCAACCCCAACAGCCCCAAGCAGCTGGGCGAGATGCTTTTCGACACCATGGGCCTGCCCCACGGCAAAAAGACCCAGCGCGGCTGGTCTACCGACGCCGAGACGCTGGAAGCCCTGCGGGACTACCCGCTGGTGGAGGATATTCTGCAATACCGCGCCTACCAGAAGCTGAACTCCACCTACGTCGAGGGCCTGCTGAAGGTCATCGCGGAGGATGGCCGCATCCACACCCGCTTCAACCAGACCGAAGCCCGCACCGGACGGCTTTCCTCCGACAACCCCAACCTGCAGAACATCCCCATCCGCACCGAGCTGGGCAGCCAGCTCCGCGCTTACTTTGTGGCGCGGCCCGGCTGCGTGCTGGTGGACGCCGACTACAGCCAGATCGAGCTGCGCATCCTCGCCCACGTCACCGGCGACGAGCATATGCAGCAGGCCTTCCTCACCGGCGAGGACATCCACCGCAGCACTGCCGCTAAAATCTACGGTCTGCCCCTCGAGCAGGTCACGCCCCGCCTGCGCTCTTCGGCAAAAGCCATCAACTTCGGCATCATGTACGGCAAGGGCGCTTACAGCCTCTCGAAGGACATCGGCGTGAGCGTCAAAGAAGCGGACGCTTTCCTGAAAAACTATCTGGCCACCTTCCCGAAAGTCAGCGGCTACATGGACAAGACCATCTCCGACGCCCGGAACTGCGGCTATGTGTCCACCCTCTTCGGGCGCCGCCGCTCCCTGCCGGAGCTGGCCAGCAACAATCACAACATCCGGGCCAGCGGCGAGCGGATGGCCCGCAACACCCCGATCCAAGGCACCGCCGCCGATGTCATCAAGCTGGCGATGGTGCGGGTCTGGCGGCGTCTGCGGGACGAGAAGATGGAGAGCCGCCTCATCCTGACCGTCCACGACGAACTCATCGTCGAGGCCCCGGAGGCAGAAGCCGCGAAAGCCGCCGCCATCCTGCAGGAAGAGATGGAAGGCTGTGTCAATTATGCTGTCCCCCTGAGCACCGAAGTGCATCAGGGCAAAAACTGGCTGGAGGCCCACTAAAACCATGATCATCTTAGGAATCGAATCTACCTGCGACGAGACCGCCGCATCTCTGGTGGAAGATGGCCGGCACCTGCTGAGCAACGTCATCTCCACCAGCGTCAAGGAGCAGGCACTTTACGGCGGCGTCGTGCCGGAGATCGCCAGCCGCCGCCACTGCGAGTTCATCAGCGCCACCGTCAAAAAGGCTCTGCTGGACGCAGGCAAGACCATCGACGACGTGGACGCCGTGGCTGTCACCTTCGCGCCCGGCCTCATCGGCGCAGTGCTGGTGGGCGTCAACTTTGCCAAGGGCCTCGCCTACTCGGCGGGCAAGCCACTGGTGCCGGTCCACCATCTGCGGGGCCACATTGCAGCCCTCTACCTGACCCACCCGGAGCTGAAGCCGCCCTTCCTCTGCCTTGTGGCGTCCGGCGGACACAGCCACATCGTGGAGGTGCAGGACTATACCCATTACCACATCCTCGGCCACACGGTGGACGACGCCGCCGGCGAAGCCTTCGACAAGGTGGCCCGGACGCTGGGCCTGCCCTATCCCGGCGGTCCCAGCGTCGCCAACGCCGCCAAGACCGGCGACCCGAAAGCCTACCGTCTGCCGGTGCCTCACGTGGAGGGCAGGTACAACGTCAGCTTCTCCGGCCTCAAGACCGCCGTGCTGAACGAGGTGAATCAGGCCCAGATGAAGGGTACTGACATCAACGTTCCCGACCTCGCGGCCAGCTTTCAGGAGCGCATCGCGGGCATCCTCGCAGAAAAGCTCCTTCTCGCCGCCGCCGACACCGGCGCAAAGCAGGTCTGTCTGGCGGGCGGCGTCGCGGCCAATGGCCGTCTGCGCCAGCTGGTCAAAGACGGCGCCCAGAAGCTGGGGGCCAGGGTCTACCTGCCCGAGCTGAAATTCTGCGGCGATAACGGCGCGATGATCGCGGCCCAGGGCTACTATCAGTACATCGCGGGCCATACCGCCGGGCTGGAGCTGAACGGTCTGCCGACTCTGCCCATTGATTACGAATAACTGACATAGAAAACGGAATGGCCGCGCACAGCTGTGCGCGGCCATTCCGTTTATTTCATATCACGTCCGAAATAAAGCTCCACTTCACTGAGCTTCTTTTTCCGCAGCAGGAATGCCGTCGGGATGAGATAGACCGCGATAGACGTCAGCATGGTGATGTCATAGGTGCTGATGCTGTCGGCTACTGTCTCGGTGCCGTACAGGCCGCCGATGAGCATGGACGTGATGTCCATCGCGGCGTGGATGAACACCGTCACCCAGATGTTTCCGGTGCGGAAATAGACCGCCGCCAGCAGCGTACCCAGCGAGGCCGCAAAGACACACTGCATCAGAACGCCCAGCGGCGCACTGCCGGTGAGGTTGGTCAGGTGGGCCGCACCGAAGTAGAGGCCCGACAGCAGGCAGGCTTTCCAGACGCCGGCCCGGCTGGTGCCGAAATGCTCCAGAAGCGTCTGGGCGATGACGCCCCGGAACAGAAACTCTTCTGCCACACCGACGCTGGTCATGCCGATAAGGAACCACACGACATGCCACGCGGGCAGCATATCGCCCTCCGGCCTGCCAAACAGCAGGGTATTGTAGGCGTTGTAGCTGATGAGCGCGATGGGGTACAGGCCCACCAGCAGACCGTTGAAAAAGCCGCTGCCCCGGCGGCGGAGCAGGCCGCTCTTCCCGGTGCGCGCCAGAAAGAGCCACGCCACCAGCACGCCTGCTGCCTCCTGCATGAAGGTCAGCATATAATCATCGACGGCATCAATATCCCGCACGACGAACAAGATGAGCAGAAGCGACAGCAGCGATGCCACGAACAGCATCCCCAGAAACAGCACCTCGGCCACAAGGCAGTAGAGCATCGGGTGGGCGCTGCGCAGACGTTTGAGCATAGAAAGACCTCCTGTGTCGTAGTGGTACTATTTTAGCATATTTCAGAAGAAAGAGATAGGGATTTGTGTGAATAATAAAGCGGAACCCGGGTTGCGGCTCCCAGCGTCTGTTTCGGCCCTTGGGCGGGCCTCACATCCTGCTGGCCGCGGCCCCAGCCTCAGCTCCCTGTTTCTGCCGCTGGCAGCGGTCGGCTCTGCTGCTGTTCAAATCCCGCGCCCGACTAAATAAAAAAGCAAGTACACGAATGTGTACTTGCTTTTTTAAGTCGGAGCAGCGGGATTTGAACCCACGGCCTCCTCGTCCCGAACGAGGCGCGCTACCAACTGCGCTATGCCCCGAAAATACCGCAACCCAATGGGCTGCGGTCTGGTTGGGGATGAGAGAATCGAACTCCCACAAGTAGAGTCAGAGTCTACCGCA
>OIGM01000272.1_pt1 | contig 15421 bp, 10 predicted proteins | sample 1582261 | NCBI WGS metagenome assembly OIGM01 (sample SAMN02674607, study PRJEB24791) | human gut metagenome, SKBSTL069 | isolation source: stool | host: Homo sapiens | place: USA | reverse complement strand
TTCGCCAGAGGCTCCCCTCGGTAGGGGAGCTGTCTGCGAAGCAGACTGAGAGGTTGAGACCGTCTCACAAAATCAATGTGAGATGGTCTCTTTTCTTTTTTGATTTGTTCGTTGTATCCATCTATTTGTGAGAGATGCACAAATATATCGGCTTCGATTTGTGAGAGCAAAACCGAATATCCACACCATTCTACCGATTATCGCAACGGTCTTGCGAAAGGAAAAGTCTTTGATAAAATAATAGCGAAAGACAGAAAAACGACCGCACAACAGAGAAAACGCTACGATACACGGGAGGAAAACGAATGCGAAGCATCGCCAAGCTCATGCAGGACTGGCAGTTCACCGGGCCGGACGGCAAGACCACTCTGGTGGCGCTGCCCCACACTTGGAACGCAAAAGACGGCCAGGACGGCGGCAACGATTACTGGCGCGGCACCTGCACCTACAGCACCACCTTTGCCGCTCCGGCGTTCGACGCAGCTTCGCAGGAAGTCTGGCTGCAGTTCGAGGGCGTCAATTCCAGCGCCAAAGTTCTGCTGAACGGCAGGAACATCTGCACCCACGACGGCGGCTACTCCACCTTCCGTGTCCATGTCTCCGACCTGCTGGCAAAGGATAACCAGCTCACCGTCGAGGTGGACAACAGCATCAACGACCGCGTCTACCCCCAGAAGGCCGACTTTACATTCTACGGCGGCATCTACCGCGACATCAGCCTGATGGTGGTCAGCAGGAACCACATCGCTCTGGGCCACTTCGGCGACACCGGCGTCAAGATCACCCCCGCCCTCAAGGACGGCAAGGCTGACATCCGGGTCGAGACCATCGTGGAAGGCGAGGGCGCTGTCTCCGTCGAGCTGCAGGACGCAGCCGGCAGCATCGTGGCCAGGGCTGAGGGCGCAGACGCTCAGCTCCACCTGGACGCTCCCCACCTCTGGGACGGCGTGAAGGACCCCTACCTCTACACCTGTGTCGTCCGCCTGAGCAGCGACGGCACCGTGGTGGACGAAGTTTCCACCCGCGTGGGTCTGCGCACCTTCTCGGTGGACGCTAAGAAGGGCTTCTTCCTCAATGGCCGTCCCTATCCGCTCCACGGCGTCTCCCGCCATCAGGACCGCAAGGGTGTGGGCAACGCCATCACCCGCGAGATGCACGATGAGGATATGGCCCTCATCCGGGAGCTGGGTGCCAACACCGTCCGTCTGGCCCACTACCAGCACGACCAGTACTTCTACGACCTCTGTGACCAGTACGGCATGGTGGTCTGGGCTGAGATCCCCTACATCTCCGAGCACCTGCCCAATGGCCGCGCCAACACCATCAGCCAGATGAAGGAGCTCATCTACCAGAACTACAACCACCCCTGCATCGTCTGCTGGGGCGTCTCCAATGAGATCACCATCTCCACCAGGGACAAGGCCGATATGCTCGACAATCACCGCGAGCTGAACGACCTGTGCCACAAGATGGACTCCACCCGCCTGACCACGCTGGCCTGCTACGCCATGTGCGGCCCCTTCAACCCGGTGGCCCACATCACCGACCTCGTCAGCTGGAACCTCTACCTCGGCTGGTATGTGCCGGGCCTGTTCCTGAACGACCTGTGGATGGACTTCTTCCATCTGGTCTACCCGGGCCGTCCTCTGGGCTTCTCCGAGTACGGCGCCGAGGGTATGCCGAACCTCCACAGCTCGAAGCCCCGCCGCGGCGACCACACCGAAGAGTATCAGGCAAAGTATCACGAGTACATGCTCCGCTGCTTCGACCGGCATAAGTGGATGTGGGCGACCCACGTCTGGAATATGTTCGACTTTGCAGCCGACGCCCGCGACCAGGGCGGCGAGCCGGGCATGAACCATAAGGGCCTCGTCACCTTCGACCGGAAGACCCGGAAGGACAGCTTCTACCTCTACAAGGCATGGTGGAGCGACGAGAACTTTGTCCACATCTGCTCCAAGCGGTTCACCGACCGCACGGAGAGCGAGATGGAAGTGAGGGTCTACTCCAACCAGAAGTCCGTCGCCCTCTACGTCAACGGCGAGAAGGTCGGCGAGCAGACCGGCGAGCACGTCTTCAGCTTCCGTGTGCCGCTGACCGGCGAGATCGAAGTCAAGGCTGTGGCCGGTGACTGCACCGACACCGCTTCCTTCCGTCATGTGGACACCCCGAATCCCAGCTACAAGCTGGTCAAGACCAAGTCCAAGAGTGCAAACTGGGTCTGATTTGTGAAACATTCCGCCGACCGGCGGTTGTTATAGAAAAAAGGAGGAGAATCCGTGAAAAACACCAAACCGAAAGTACGGCTGTGGTCTGTTCTCACCGGCCTGACGGCGATCCTGACCGTCGCTGCCATTGTGGGCAACATCATCGCAAACCAGTACGCTACCACCATCAACGTCGCTCTGAATGCATCTACCTATAAGATCATCCACGGCGAGAATACCGGCGATACCGAATACTTCAAGAAGGGCTTTGCTTCCGATGAGGAGCGTGAGGCTTACGAGGCCGAACTGTGCGCGACGGTCGAGGCCGAGGGCGCAGCTCTGCTGAAGAACGAGAACAATGCCCTGCCTCTGGCCAGCGGCGCTAAGGTCAGCCTGTTCGGCCACGGCTCTGTGGACCTGATGTACGGCGGCACCGGCTCCGGCTCTGTCGATACCAGCAAGGCTCCCAACCTCAAGCAGGCTCTGGAAGCTCAGGGCATCACCATCAACCAGACCCTGTGGGACCTGTACAGCTCTGACTCCATGATGAGCAAGTACAGCCGCATGACCCCCGCTTCCATCTCCGATACTCTGGAGGCGAACACCCAGTACGCTGTCAACGAGGCTCCCTGGAGCGCTCTGTCCAGCGCTGAGTCCAGCTTTGCTGAGTACGGCGACGCTGCGATCGTGGTCCTCTCCCGCTCCGGCGGTGAGGGCGCAGACCTTCCCAGCGGCGAGAATGGCACCAGCGACAGCTGGATCTCCGGCCAGGAGGGCGACGGCAACTACCTCGCTCTGTCTGCTGAAGAGGTCGAGCTGCTGCAGAACCTGAAGGCTCTGAAGGACAACGGTACCTTCAAGAAGATCGTCGTCCTCATCAACAGCTCCAACGCCATCGAGCTGGACTTCCTCAACCCCGAGATCTGCGGTGAGGACTACGGCATCGACGCTGCGATGTGGATCGGCGACGTGGGCCAGACCGGCATCAACGGTGTGGGCCAGCTGCTGTCCGGCGCTGTTACCCCCTCCGGCTCTCTGGTCGATACCTATCTGTACGACAACATGGCAAACCCCGCTATGTACAACTTCTACACTCAGGCTTACCCCAACGCAGCAGAGTACAACCTGCTGACCGAGGGCGCTGACGTGCAGGGTATGTACAGTGTCTACCAGGAAGGCATCTATCTGGGCTACCGTTACTTCGAGACCCGTTACGAGGATGTCGTCATGGGTACCGCCAAGGCTGGCGACTACAACTGGGCGACCACCGTTGCTTATCCCTTCGGCTACGGCGACAGCTACACCACCTTCGCATACTCCAACTTCAACGTGACCGAGTCTGACGATGCCTTCACCGTCACCCTGAAGGTCACCAACACCGGCAAGACCTTCTCCGGCAAGGAGACCGTCCAGATCTACTTCCAGTCTCCCTACACCGCTTACGACAAGGCAAACGGCATCGAGAAGGCTGCTGCTGAGCTGTGCGGCTTCGCAAAGACCGACGTGCTGGCTCCCGGCGCTTCTGAGGACGTGACCATCACTGTCCCGAAGAGCGAGCTGCGCACCTACGACGCGAACAACGCCAAGACCTACATCGTGGACGCCGGTGACTACTACTTCACCGCTGCCACCGATTCCCACAACGCAGTCAACAACATCCTGGCTGCCAAGGGCTATACTGTCGAGAACACCAATGGCCGCATGACCGAGGACGGCAGCACCGACCTCGTCTGGAAGTGGACCAACGACACCCTCGACACCACCACCTTCTCCACCGGCGCAAATGGCACTGCCATCACCAACCTGTTTGACGAGTCCGACCCCAACAAGAGCAGCGATGCTCCCGGCAGTGTGACCTGGATGAGCCGCTCCGACTGGACCGGCACCATCCCCACTGCTCCCGCACAGCTGACCGCCAACGAGACTCTGGCTGCAAGCCTCGCCTTCACCAAGTACGACGGCTCTGAGGCCAACAGCGTCGAGATGCCCACTCTGGGCGCCAAGAACGGCCTGACCCTCGCTTCCATGATCGGCAAGGACTTCGATGATCCCGAGTGGGATACCCTGCTGGACCAGCTGACCTACAGCGAGATGGTCAACACCATCACCCTCGGCTTCCACAACACCGCAGCCGCTGCCTCCATCGGCAAGACTGCCACCAAGGACGAGAACGGCCCTCAGGGTCTGACCGCTGCCCTGACCGGTGGTGCATCCGCAATGTGCTACACCTCCGAGGACGTCATGGCTGCTACCTTCAATGTTGACCTCATCAACGAGGTCGGCCGTTGCATCGGCGAGGACTGCCTGGCCATGGGTTACTCCGGCCTGTACGGCCCCGGCATCAATATGCACCGCACCGCTTACTCCGGCCGTAACTTCGAGTACTACTCTGAGGACCCGTTCGTGGCTGGCACCATCTGCGCTGCTGAGGTGCAGGGCATCCAGTCCAAGGGTGTCTACGTCTACCTGAAGCACGTCGCCCTGAACGACTCCGAGACCAGCCGCCGCGGTGTCAACACCTGGCTGAACGAGCAGACCGCTCGTGAGATCTATCTGGAAGTCGCTGACAAGGCCATCACCGATGGCGGCGCCTGGAGCGTCATGACCGGCTTCAACCGCTGGGGTGCTACCTGGTGCGGCGCGAACGCCAACCTGCTGACCGGCTTCCTGCGCGGCGAGCTGGGTATGCGCGGCATGTGCATCACCGACTTCTCCGGTTCCAGCCAGTACATGGACCTGGTGGACGGCCTCATCGCCGGCTCTGACATCTGGGACAGCCCGATGCCCAAGATCCACACCACCAAGGCTGCAAACTATGAGAACGATGCTTACATCGTCACTCAGATGCGCAATGCGATGCACCACATCCTCTACACCGTGGTCAACTCCAACGCCATGAACGGCTGGGCTTCCACCGATACCCTGAAGACCATCACCCCGTGGTGGCAGACCGCCATCTATGCGCTCATCGCCGTGCTGGCCGTCCTGACCATCCTGTGCGCATGGCAGCTGAGCAAGGCCCTCAAGGCTAAGAAGAGCATGGTCGATACCGCTCCCGCAGCGGACCAGAAGTAATTCCGGCGCAGATTTCCGCAACTGTTAAGAACAAATGGCAGCCTGTCCCCCAGAACGGCGGGCAGGCTGCCGTTTTTTATAAGAAAAAAGGAGACACCGCAAATGGGTGAACAAACCGCAAAGGCGCCGGGCCTGAACCGCGCCAAGACCTACCAGCTGGTGCTGTTCCCGCTGAACAACGGCGCAACGAACGTGTACTATGTGCTGGTGCTTTCCTACATCGCCACCTTCGGCAGCAAGGTGCTGGCCCTGTCCATGATCTTCGCTTCGGTCATGGTCACCGGTATGCGCCTGTTCGACGCCATCACCGACCCCATCATCGGCGCCCTGATGGACCGCACCAACGGCAAGTTCGGCAAGTTCCGGCCCTTCATGGTCATCGGCAACCTCATCATGGCAGCCAGCATCCTCGTGCTGTACTGCCTGACCCCGCTCATCCCCGCCAGCTCGATGGGCCTGCGCTATGCGGCTTTCGTGGCTCTGTACGCAGTCTGGGTCATCGGCTACACCTTCCAGACCAGCTGCACCCGTTCCGGCCAGACCGTTCTGACCAACGACCCCAAGCAGCGCCCCCTGTTCACCATTTTCAACACCGTCGGCTCTCTGCTGGGCATGGGTGCGATGCAGTTCTTCGCCCCCATCCTCGCCAAAAACTATGAGGGCGGCTACGCCTCTGCCGGTTTCTTCCGCACCCTGGCTCCTGTGGGCATCGTCATCTCCATCCTCCTCACCATTCTGGCCATCATCGGCATCTGGGAGAAGGACCAGCCCAAGTACTTCGGCATCGGCGGCGAGGTCAGCGAGAAGGTCAAGCTGCACGAGTACGTCCAGATCATCAAGAACAATAACCCCATGCAGCGTCTGATGGTGGCTGGTGCCGGCTGCAAGCTGGCTCTCTCCATCGCCACCAACACCACCGTCCTGTGTATGCTGTACGGCTGCATGATGGGCAACTATGACGGCCTGTACCTGCCCATGATGGTGCTGGGCTACGTCTTCAGCGTGCCCTTCTTCCTGCTCACCGTCCGCACCAGCCAGAAGGAGGGCCAGAAGGCCAGCCTGATGAAGTACGTCAGCGTGGCATTCATCTGCTACATCGGCGTGCTGGTGCTGCTGCTGCTCTGGGGCCGCAGCGACGCCTTCACCCTGTCCATCATGGGTGACAACGGCCTGTCCATCAACCTCTACACCATCCTCTTCATCGCATTCTTCGGCATCGGCTACGGCGCATACTACGCCACCGCCGATATGCCCATCCCCATGGTCGCCGACTGCTCCGACTACGAGACTTACCGCAGCGGCAACTACATCCCCGGCATCATGGGTACGCTGTTCAGCCTGGTGGATAAGCTGGTGTCCAGCCTGTCCGCTACCGTCGTCGGCATCGCTGTGAGCTTCATCGGCCTCGAGAGCCTGCCCACCCAGTACGACTCCTACACCCCCGGTATGAACTGGGTGGTCATCGTGCTGTTCTGCATCATCCCGATGGTGGCCTGGGCCGCTACCCTTATCGCCATGAAGGGCTACACCCTGACCGGCGAGAAGATGAAGGAGATCCAGGCGGTCAACGCCTGCCGCCGCGACGCTGTGGCCAACGGCATGAAGCTGGAAGAGGCCATGACCAAGTGGCAGAGCATGGACCAGCTGCCCGCCGAGTACCGCAGCTGAGCCTGTAAAGAGGAAGAACATGGAACAGAATGTACTGAACACTGACCTGACCGGCAAGGTGGCCGTCGTCACGGGCGCAAGCGGCACCCTGTGCTCCATTTTCGCCAAGGCGCTGGCCCGGGCGGGCGCAAAAGTCGCCCTGCTGGGCCGCAATATGGAGAAGCTCAAGGCTCTGGCCGACGAGATCGAGGCCGAGGGCGGCATCGCCAGGGGCTACACCTGCAACGTCATGAACAAGGCCAACTGCCTGCAGGTGGCTGAGGACGTGATGGCAGAGCTTGGCCCCTGCGATATTCTGGTGAACGGTGCCGGCGGCAACAACGCCCGCGCCAACACCGACAAAGAGTATTTCGAGATGGCCGACCTCGAGGACGATACCGTGACCTTCTTCGACCTCGACGAGAGTGGCGTAGAGATGGTGTTCGACCTGAACTTCATCGGCACCCTGCTGCCCACCCAGGCCTTCGCCCGCCAGATGGTGGGCCGCCCGGGCTGCAACATCCTCAACATCTCCAGCATGAATGCTTACCTGCCCCTGACCAAGATACCGGCCTACTCCGGCTCCAAGGCCGCTGTGACCAACTTCACCCAGTGGCTGGCCGTCCATTTCAGCAAGGTCGGCATCCGGGTGAACGCCATCGCTCCGGGCTTCTTCGCCAGCGAGCAGAACGCCAGCCTCCTCTACAATGAGGACGGCACCCCGACGGCCCGTACCAACAAGATCCTCGCCGCGACCCCCATGGGCCGCTTCGGCGACAGCGAAAAGGACCTTGTGGGCGCACTGCTGTTCCTGCTGAACAATGACGCTGCCGGTTTCATCACCGGCATCTGCCTGCCCATCGACGGCGGCTTCTCCGCCTATTCGGGCGTGTAAAAACACAAGAAAAGCTCCGGCTTTCGTACGAAAGCCGGAGCTTTTTTGTGCTTTTCAGGACTCTTTTTCTACACTCTGTTGTTTCTGCTCGATTTTTTCCATATAGCGCCAGAGGGTCGTGCGGCTGATGCCCAGCTGACGGGCAGCGGCGGCGCGGTTTCCGCCGTGGGCGGCGACGGTCTGCTGGACGACATCGCGGATGACCTCTTCGAGGGTCTGCTCACTGGGCTTGCGGGCAGAAGCCGGCTGCGGCATGGCCCGCAGGGTCCGCTCTTTGGAGAGCATATCGGCCACCGTCCCGGCCCGGATGTAGGGGCCGTCCGACAGGGCGGCGAGGGCGCGCAGGACGTTCTTGAACTGGGTGTAATTGTTGGGCCAGGGGTACTGGCGGAGCATCTCGATGGCCCGGGGCTCGAAGCCCGAGAGCTGCTTGCCCAGCTCGAGGTTCAGGCTGTTGAGGTAGAGGCTGGACAGAGACGGGATCTCGTCGGAGCGGCTGCGCAGGGAGGGCAGGGGAAGGGCCAGTGAGCCCAGCCGCTCACTGAAATGCCGCAGCACCTCCGGCACCGGCTCCCCCTCGACAATGGAGCAGGAGAAGATGAGCCGCACCCGGCGGGCAAGACCGGTTTCTTCAATGGCGGCAAGAAGCTCTGAGCTCCACTGGGGCGGGATGGACTCGAAATTCTGGAAGTAGATGGTGTTTCCGGTGGCGCTGAGAGGGGAGTTGTAGTGGTTGAGCAGGAAATCCCAGGTCTTTTCATTCAGCAGCGCACAGTTCACCACGATGAAGGGGTGGTTTGCAAGGGAGCTGTGCAGATAGAGATAGCGTGCGATCTGCTCTTTGCCGGTGCCGGGCTCGCCGTAGATGAATACCGGCTGGCGCAGCAGGGCGAGGGAGCGTATCTCGGCCGCCTGAGTGCCCATCGCGCCGCTGAGGCTGTAGAAGCTGTTGGCGAAGAGGTATTCGCACTCGCCCTTGTTCAGGGTGCGCAGACCGGGACGGCTGGAATGGAGCGGGATGCGGGCCGGAACACAGTAGAACAGATACCGCTGGATGTTGTTCATCAGCAGCTGCTGGGCGGTGATGCTGTAGAGCTGGTCCCGCTCGGTGTAGTAAAAGCGGAGGTTGCCGCTGGCCGGTATCTCCCGGATGTGGGACTGAAGGACGCTGCTCAGCTCCGCCGGGACCTCGGAGATGCTGCTGTAGAAGAGGTCGCCGTTGGACTCCATGACGATGACGCGGCCATTCTGGCCCTGGGTGATGCTGCGGAGGAACAGGTTCTCCTGCCGCAGATGGCCGAACCAGGAGCTGATGTTCACGGCCTGGTCGATGGCGGCGTGGAGGCTTTCGACGCCGGAGGTGATGAGGAAGGCGTCGAAGCCCATCTCCCGGGCGATGGTGTGGGTGACCATGTCACAGACCACCATCCGGTAGCCGCCCTGCTGCAGGCGCTCCAGAGTGTGGCGCACCTCAGCGGCGTTGTTCACGGTGAGGATGTCGAGGTTGAAGTCCAGCAGACTGCACAGGGTGTGGGCCGGCTCGGTGATGGAGGGGAAGCCCACGATGGCGTAGAGGCTGGAATAATTCTCGGCCAGCTTCATGGTGCGCAGCACGTCGTACACCGAGATGTGGATGTCCACCACCGGCAGGTCGGTCACCTGCCGGATGAGGGCGGCGGTGCCGCCGCGGGAGATGATGCAGTCGTAGGAGTTGGGGGGCATCTGCTGCACGATGGCCTGCCCGTCTTCCAGGTCGCCGGTGTAAATGTCCATTTCAACATTGGGATAAGCCTGCGCCGCCTGCTCCATCGCGGTGCGCATTCCGTCGTAGGGGGCGATGCCCAGAATACGGGTGTGAGTCTCTATCACAACGGACACCTCCGTTCATATTTGCTACTATTCTAGCAAATAAACGCCCGAAAATCAAACAAAGACTGTTCTGATTTGAAACGATTTAAGACTTTATAACCAAAAAACTTAATCGATGTTTCAAATTAAAACGGAAAAGACCGCTCGTTTCCATGCACGCCGTGTCAAAATAAGGCATAATGGTATCAAGAGAATAAATCATGAGAGGAGGAGCAACCTATGCTGCTTCTGCTGATCCTTGCAGATGACTTTACAGGCGCGCTGGATACGGGCGTCCAGTTTGCCGCCTGCGGCATCCCCACCCGCGTCGTGGTCGGAGAGCAGGTGGATTTTGCAGCCAATGACGCTGCTGTGCTGGTGGTGGACACCGAGACGCGCCATCTGCCCGCTGCGGAGGCCTACGCCGTCATCGCAAAACTGACCCGGGAGGCGATGAGTGCGGGCGTTTTCAGCATCTATAAAAAGACAGACTCCGCTCTGCGCGGAAACATCGGCGCAGAGCTTTCGGCCCTGCTCAAAACCAGCGGGGAGCGCCGGCTGCCGTTCCTGCCGGCCTTCCCCCAGATCGACCGTGTGACCCGGGACGGAGTACATTATATCAGCGGCGTGCCTGTGACCGAGAGTCCCTTCGGCATCGACCCCTTCGAGCCGGTGCGCCACGCCAGGGTGACGGAGCTCATCGGGGAACAGACCGATGTGCCTGCCTACAGCTTCCCGACCCTGAAAGAGGGTGAGGCTGTGCCGGAGCAGGAGGGCATCCTGGTCTTTGACGCCGGGAGCCTCGACGACCTTGCGTCCACGGGCCGCGCCCTGTTCCAGAATGGCAAGCCCCGCCTGATGGCAGGCTGTGCCGGCTTTGCGGCGCTGCTGCCCGACCTGATGAAGATGACCGAGCGCAGGACGGTCACCATGCCGAAGCTGGACCATCGCCTGCTGGTGGTCTGCGGAAGCGTCAACTCCATCACCCTGCGCCAGCTGGATGTGGCCGAACAGAACGGCTTCTCCCGCCTGCGCCTGACCCCCCGCCAGAAGCTCGACCCCGGCTACTGGGAGAGCGAGAACGGCAAAGAGGCCCTGCAGGGTATCAACGAGATGCTGGTCGCGAACCCCCGCTGCATCATCGAGACCAACGACGAGGGCGGCAACCAGCCCACGGCGGATTACGCCGCCGCCCGGGGTCTCGACCTCGAGGGCCTGCGGGTCGGCATCGCCAGCAGCATCGGCCATATGCTGGGCAAACTGTTCACCAGCCCCGCGCTTGGGACCCTGCTGCTCACCGGCGGCGACACGCTGTTACAGTGCATGAACTGCGTGGGCATCAAGGAGCTTGAGCCGGTGTGCGAGATGGAAAAGGGCGTCGTGCTGGCCCGCTTCACCTACCGCGGCTGCACCCGCTACGTTATCACCAAGTCGGGCGGCTTCGGCCACGAAAAACTGCTGCTCGACCTTGCAGACCGCATTGCAGCAGAGTAAATTTATAGCAGTTTGCGTTTTTAATGCACAAGCAACATCCGCAAACTGCATATCGCAAATATGCCGGTTTAATAGGCACTATTTTTGAAAATTGCGATAGAAGCAGCCAGCCGCCCTGTTACCTTGCAGGGCGGCTGGCTTGCTGTTTGCGGAATGATCGTCTGGCTCAGTGCTCTGCCTCCTCAAAGACGCTGGTCTGCTCCACGCTGGCGGCCTCCATCAGGCCGTGGTGTCGTCCAGCTCCTGCTGTACCAGCTCATCACAGAAAACGCCGTCCAGTTCCCTGGCCGTCATGGGCTTGAGGGTGCCAGGGGTCAGCAGGGGAGCGGGCTTGTTTTTCATATCGGCCCGCACATTGTACCATGCGGTGGACAGCTCCGATTCTTCCAGATAAAAGCGGAAAAAGCGAAGTCGTACTACTGCCTGAAACCTGTGCGAGAGGGATGAACACCAGCCGCCCCCGGGGGCTGTACGCCGCCCCTGCCATGCAGCCGTAGAGAAAAAAGAGCATCACCGCCACTGCCGCCGCCAGAAGCAGCAGCCCCCGGTGGTGGAACGACAAAATGCGATGCCCGGGCCGCTGACGCCGCATACAAGACCCCTCCTTTTGTGGTTTGGGCCATCTTATGCCTGTCAGGGTGCAGCTGTGCGATTGTGCCGGGCCGAAGAGTGTGGTACACTATAGCCATCGAGATTTTTTGTGATACGGAGAAACTTTATGCTGACCATTACACTGCTGGGTACAGCGGCCACCATGCCCCTGCCCGACCGCGCCCTCACGGCGGCGGTGGCCGAATGCGGAGGACACAGCCTCCTGTTCGACTGCGGCGAGGGGACCCAGACTGCCGCCCGCCGGGCCGGAGTCAACCTGATGAAGATGGACGCCGTCTGCCTGACCCATTACCACGGCGACCACATCTTCGGCCTGCCGGGGCTGCTGCAGACGCTGGGCTGTCAGGGCCGCACCCGCCCGCTGGCGCTGTACGGGCCGAAGGGGCTCGGCGAAGTCTGGGCGGCCCTGCGGGTGCTGACGGGGCCTCTGCCGTATCCAGTTTATGCTGAGGTGCTGGACGCCCCGGCAGCGCTCTGCGAAAAATTCGGCGGCTGGCCCCAGAGCGCGAAGCTCACGCCGGTGCCGACCCGCCACCGTGTCGTCAGTCAGGGCTATCGACTCGATCTGCCCCGGGCCGGACGGTTCTCACCCGAACAGGCGCGGGCGTTGGGCGTACCGGTAAAGCAGTGGAAGACGCTCCAGCACGGCGAGAGCATCACGCTGGACGGTGGCCGTGTCATCCGGCCGGAAGCCGTCCTCGGCCCGGCCCGGCAGGGGCTGAGCTTTGTCTTCTCGGGCGACACCGCCCCCTGTCCGGCGCTGGAAAAGGCCGCAGCGGGTGCGGACCTTCTGCTCTGCGACTCCACCTATGCTCTGCCGGAGCAGGCCGCGCAGGCCAAACAGTACGGCCACAGCACCTTCGGGCAGAGCGCAGCCCTCGCCGCCAAAGCGGGCGCGAAGCGGCTCTGGCTCGTCCACTATTCGCCCATGATCACCGACCCGGAAGAAGAGCTGGCCCAGGCGCAGAGCCTCTTCCCGGCGGCAGAGTGCGGCTATGACGGCAAGAGCATCACCCTGCAATACGAGGAGGCCGAAGAATGAACATCACCATAGAACCCGGTGCCGCCGCCCTGCTGGACGCGCTGCACCGGGCAGGTTTTGCGGCCTACGCCGTGGGCGGCTGTGTCCGGGACAGTCTGCTGGGCCTTGCGCCCCACGACTGGGACCTCTGCACCGCCGCCCGCCCGGAGCAGGTGATGGAGCTGTTCGGAGAAAAGCAGTGCATCCCCACCGGATTGCAGCATGGCACCGTGACCGTGAAGCGGGACGGCAGGCTCTATGAGATCACCACCTTCCGCACCGAGGGCAGTTATTCCGATGGCCGTCACCCCGACAGCGTGGCCTTTGTACCCGACGTCCGGGAGGACCTGGCCCGGCGGGACTTCACCATCAACGCCATGGCCTACAGCGCCGAAGAGGGCTTGTGCGACCCCTTTGGCGGGCAGGAAGACCTGGCCCGGGGCGTGGTGCGGGCCGTCGGTGAGCCGCTGCGCCGCTTTGAAGAAGACGCTCTGCGCATCCTGCGTCTCTACCGCTTTGCGGCCCGGTTCGGTTTTGTGATCGACGAGGCTACCGAAGCGGCGGCGAAGCAGCTGGCCGCCCACCTCGACTGCGTGTCGGTGGAGCGCATCGAAGAAGAGCTGAACAAGCTTCTGTCTGCCCCGAAGCCGGGGGCGTATCTGGAGCCGGAAGTGCTGGCCTTTGTCCTGCCGGAACTGCCGCTCGACGACCTGTCGGAAGCCCGTGAGATCATAGATGCCCTTCCGGCAGGAGCAGAGGAAGTGACCACCCGTTGGGCGGCGCTGCTTCTGCCGCTGGGGGAGGATGGAACGCGGAAGGCGCTGAAACGCTTGAAATGCTCCAATGCTGTGATAGATGGAGTGGCAACGCTGGTGAAGGAGTGCGGGGCAGGAGTGCGGGGAGCTTTCTCTTCGGACACGGGCCGGGGCATTCCATCCCCCGCCCTATTGCCTTCGGCAACAGGGTCCCACCCTCCGGATGGTCCTCAGAGAAACTCCCCGCCCTCCCGGCAGGCACTGAATTTACAAACCAAACGTCTTTTGGGGCGTTTGGAATTGCCTATGCTGGTCAGGTTGACTCGGCTTTGTGCCGCTCTTTACCCGGAACAGAAAGAAGAGTGGAAAGCCTTGCAAACCGAGGCCGAGACGCTGACCGCCCAAAGCGCCTGCTGCCGCGTCTCCCAGCTGGCCGTGAATGGCCGCGATCTGATGGCGGCGGGCGTCGCGCCCGGGCCGGGCCTGCGCCGCGTGCTGGAAGCGCTGCTGGAAGAGGTCATCACCGGGCGGCTGCTCAACGAAAAAGCGGAACTTCTGGCCTTTGCGGCCAAATTTTCTGCGTCTTGACAAGAGAAAGAAGCTGCGGTAGTATTATACTACTGTTTTAGTATGTTATAACAGAAGAGGAACAGAATGACAGAAACACAGAACACTTCCCGCCGCCCCGGGGCGCTCATCGCCATGAGCGGCGGTGTGGACAGCTCGGTGGCGGCATGGCTCATGCAGAGGGACGGTTTCGACTGCACCGGCGTCACCATGCGCCTCACCCGCAACGAGGCCGTGAACACCGAGGGTCTGCACACCTGCTGCTCGGAGCGGGACATTGAGGACGCCGCCGAGGTGGCCTATGCGATGGATATTCCCTACGAGGTGCTGGATTTTACGGCAGACTTTCAGGAAAAGATCATCGACAAATTCATCCGGGTCTACGAGGCCGGCGGTACGCCCAATCCCTGCATCGACTGCAACAGATATATGAAGTTCGATCACCTGCTCCGCTGGGCGGAAGCGCACGGGCTGGACTATGTGGTCACGGGCCATTATGCCCGGGTGGAGCAGGACGAGGCCACGGGCCGCTGGCTGCTCAAAAAGGGTCTGGACGAGAACAAAGACCAGAGCTATGTGCTCTACAACCTCACGCAGGAGCAGCTGGCTCATGTCCGCCTGCCGCTGGGTGGTCTGCACAAGAGCGAAGTGCGCGCCATCGCCGAGCAGCAGCACTTCGTGAACGCCCGCAAGCACGACAGTCAGGACATCTGCTTCGTGCCGGACGGCGACTACGCTGGCTTTATCGCGCGCTATACGGGCCGCGACTGCCCCGCGGGTGACTTTGTCGATGAAAGCGGCCATGTACTCGGCCGACACAAGGGCATCGTGCACTACACCGTCGGCCAGCGCAAGGGCCTCGGCATCGCCGCGGACGCGCCGCTCTACGTCAAGCGCATCGACGCGGCAGAAAACCGCGTGGTGCTAAGCGGCAACGACGCGCTTTTTTCTCGTGAGCTGATGGCAAATGACTTCAACTGGATCGTCTACGACGTCCCACCGCGCGAGCTGCGCGCGACCGCGCGCGTGCGCTACCACCAGCGCGAGCAGGCGGCGACAGTCACGGTGTTCGAGGACGGGCACGTGCACCTCGTCTTCGACGAGCCGCAGCGCGCTATCACGCCGGGTCAGGCCGTCGTGCTGTACGATGGCGACACCGTGCTCGGTGGCGGCACGATTCTCTGATGATATTCTTCTCTTTCTCTCTTCCGCTCATCCCCTGAGCGGGCGCGGGGCGCAGGCATCTGCGCCCCGCGTTTTTATTCCCGCCCGCCGAAATATTCTCTTGTTGAACTGATAG
>OIGM01000260.1_pt1 | contig 15969 bp, 13 predicted proteins | sample 1582261 | NCBI WGS metagenome assembly OIGM01 (sample SAMN02674607, study PRJEB24791) | human gut metagenome, SKBSTL069 | isolation source: stool | host: Homo sapiens | place: USA | reverse complement strand
TAAAATGGCTTTCAATATGGACCCCAAAAAGTGCCCCATGCCCACGCAGGACCCCAACGTCCGCAACAAGAACTTTAAGGAAGTGGCTCTGGGCTACACCGCCGAGATGGCTGTGAACGAAGCCAAACGCTGCATCGGCTGCAAGAACAAGCCCTGCGAGTCCGGCTGCCCCGTGGGTATCGACATCCCGGAGTTTATCGCTCACGTTGCAGAGGGCGACTTTGAAGCCGCCTATCAGGTGATCAACCGCTCCTCTTCCCTGCCTGCCGTCTGCGGCCGTGTCTGCCCGCAGGAGAGCCAGTGCGAGGGCAAGTGCACCCGCGGCATCAAGAACGAGCCGGTGGCTATTGGCCGTCTGGAACGCTTTGTGGCCGACTGGCACCGCGAGAACGTGCACACCGCACCCATCGTGCCTGAGTGGAACGGCCATAAGGTGGCCATCATCGGCGCAGGCCCTGCCGGTCTGACCGCCGCCGGTGATCTGGCTAAGCTGGGCTACAAGGTGACTGTTTACGAAGCTCTGCACGTTGCAGGCGGTGTGCTGATGTACGGCATCCCCGAATTCCGTCTACCCAAGGCCATCGTCCAGCAGGAGATCGACGGCCTCAAGAAGATGGGCGTCGATTTCGAGTGCAACATGGTCATCGGCAAGGTGCTCACCATCGACGAGCTGATGGGTGAGTACGGCTATGAGGCCGTCTTCGTGGGTTCCGGTGCCGGCCTGCCCCGCTTCATGGGCATCCCGGGCGAGAGCCTGAAGGGCGTCTACTCCGCCAACGAGTTCCTCACCCGCTCCAACCTGATGAAGGCTTATCTGCCCACCAGCAAGACCCCCATCCGCACCGGCAGGAAGGTCGCCGTCGTCGGCGGCGGCAACGTGGCAATGGACGCTGCCCGCAGCGCCCTGCGTCTGGGCGCTGAGACGGTCTACATCGTCTACCGCCGCGGCATGGCAGAGCTGCCTGCCCGTAAGGAAGAGGTCGAGCACGCCGAGGAAGAGGGCATTATCTTCAAGACCCTCTGCAACCCCGTGGAGATCCTGCCCGATGAGGACGGCTTCGTCAAGGCCATCACCTGCATCGAGATGGAGCTGGGCGAACCGGATGCTTCCGGCCGCCGCCGCCCCATCGAGAAGAAGGGCAGCGAGTTTACGATGGACGTGGACACCGTCATCATGAGCCTGGGTACCAGCCCCAACCCCCTCATCCGCTCCACCACGCCGGGCCTCGAGACCAACAAGCACGGCTGCATCGTCACCGAGGGCGACGAGGGCAAGACCAGCCGCGAGGGCGTGTACGCCGGCGGTGACGCCGTCACCGGTGCCGCCACCGTCATCAAGGCCATGGGCGCAGGCAAGGCTGCCGCCAAGGCCATCGACGAGTACATCCAGAACAAGTAAACGATACAGATAGCAAAAGCAGGTCATTCCGCCGGGATGGCCTGCTTTTTGTTATCGGTAAAGATTTGCCGCCTCCGCGTTTTCCAGCGTCAGCAAGCGCATCTTCTTGTCGATGCCGCCCGCGTAGCCGGTCAGGCTGCCGTCGCTGCCCACCACCCGATGGCAGGGTACGATGATGGAAACAGGGTTATGCCCCACCGCACCGCCCACGGCCTGCGCGGAGACGCGCTTTCCGCCGTTTATCTCCGCCAGCTGTTTTGCCAGTGCGCCATAGGTCGCGGTCTGTCCGTAGGGGATCTGCAGCAGCAGCGCCCACACCGCCTGTCGGAAATCGGAGCCGATAAGATGGAGTTTTGGAGTAAAGTCCGGCTCCCGGCCTGAAAAATAGACGTCCAGCCAGCGGCAGGCGTCTCCCAGCACCGGTGTTGTCCCCTCTTCATGCTCTGGAGGAAGCTTCGCCGCAAAATGCTTCTGTGTTTCGAGCCATACTCCGGTCAGCCCTTCTTCGTCCGCTGCCAGCAGTATCTTTCCCAGCGGCGAATCGTAATGCATCGTGTACGTCATCGCGGCTCACCCCTTCCTTTTTGGCTTTTGGGTCGGCGCGTAGTCCTTGAGACCCGGCACCGCGCCGCCTGCTGCCGCCCAGAGGTAGAGGCTGGCCACGCTGCAATAGGGACTGAACCGGCGGCGGTACTTTTCGAACAGTTTCCGGTCGATTTTTCGGTGGTGGTACACCATCCGCAGCCCACGCTGGATGGCAAGGTCGTCGTAGCTGAACACGTCGGGCCGCTGCATACAGAAGAGCAGTATCATCTCTGCCGTCCAGACACCGACGCCTTTCAGGCCGCTCAGCTCCCGGATGGCCTCATCGTCCGGCCTCTGCCGGATACCCTCGAGGTCAAATTCTCCGTTCTCGATTTTCCGGGCAAAGTCCGTAATGTATTCAGCCTTTCGGAAGGTCATGCCGAAGCTCTGCAGCTTCTCAACCCCGGCTCCGAGGACGGCAGCGGCATCCACCGCGCCGAACTCATCCCGCATCCGCTTCCAGATGGTCGCCTGCGCTTTCGTGGAGATCTGCTGGCCGACGATGTGGTGTACCACCGCCGAAAAGAGGTCGGTATCCACTTCCCTCTCGATGTGTCCCACCTGCGCGATGACCGCCGCCATCCGCTCGTCTCTTGCGCTCAGATATGTCGTTTCCGCTTCGCCGTATTGGAAATACATCTGTCCCGCCTTCTTTCTATACAACCTTTCGTTTGCTCGCAAGTTGTTGATTTGATTATAACAGAACGTACGAAGTTTTGCAATATAAAAGCGCTCTGCCAAAAGGCAGGGCGCTGAAGGTTTGTTGGCAAGCCTATTCTTGGACGTTCAGGATGCGGCTCTCTTTTAAATGATAACCCTGCTTTTTATCGGTACGGTGTACAAATCACTTACATTCCTTCTTCATAGCAGAATAGCCGATGAGAACGGTCCACACATAGGCGCAGGTCTTGGGGATCATCAGCATCCCGATCATGGGGATGGCATTGGCCCAAAGAACAACGGGAATGTAGAAACCGAAGCTCAGCACGATGGTCAGCCACATCCAGCGGAAAGCCGAGTCGTTATGCTCCTTGGCGCTGCGGTAGAACAGCACGATAATCAGAAGGCCCATCAGTGCAAAAGGAATATTACGGTAAATGCCCCAGGACAGCGGGGATCCGTCGCTCAGCCACTGGTTCTGCGGCATCATGCACAGGATAACACGCACAGCAGCCAGACCGTAGACGGCGGCAGTCAGGCCATTGCTGCCCTTGACCCGGTAGCGCTCACGCCAGACATAGTACAGCAGCACATAAAAGACTGTCATCGTCACAGAGGTGATCCACTTCCCCAGACCCAGGGGAACGGTAAAGTTTTCAAGACCCGTGGTGCATAGAGCCAGAGCACGGGGAATCAGATGGAACGAGTCGCCGGCACCCAGAACGACAGCCATCAGACCGAACAGCTTGAACTGGTGGCTGCCCTTGCAGCCACGGATCATCAGGATACCGATGGTGATGACAGATACCAGATACACCGCATCAAAAACAGTTTCTACGATTGCTTGCATAGTTGATCGCTCCTTGTCGATACATCAAATTGATTGTAACACTGCATTTTTTTGCAGGGTCGTCTTAGTTTTTACGGTCGTCAGGGGCTTGCCTGACATAGCTGCATCCAAAGCGCAGGATGTTGAAGCCGGCAGTGTTCCACACAAGGCAGGCAAGCCGCAGCAGGATACTGCGATGAACCTTCCTATGAGCGTCCCCTTTAAGTGAACAGCGTTCAATTTTGACGTTATAAAATTCCCACAGCAGTGTGGGAAGAAAATGCGGTCAATATAAGGTCCTGCGCACGATCTCCAGCACAGCGGCGGGGTCGTAGTCCTGCCGCAGCAAAGCAGACAGCATAAGCGAAAACAGAACATCGGCAAATTTTTCAACGGTGAATTGCTCATTAAAAGCGCCCGGACGGATCTTGGTATCCTGTTGCAGCACCGTACACAGACCGTTTAAGATATGGTGCCAGATTCGCTGCATGTGCCGTTTGCCATCTGCCTTGTCCTCCTGCATAAAACCGAGAGAGTGCAGTGTGAAGAATCCGGGATACTGCTCATCGCCGTAGGCCATGCGCTCGTACATCCATTTGACACAGGTCTGCACGTCCTGAAATACGGCCTCGTCCTGCGGGCGGTGAAAAATTTCGCACCAGACGCTCTCGACCGTGGCGCTGATAAGCTCAGCTTTGGAGTCATAATAGTTGTAGATCGAGCCAACCGAGACCCCGCATGCCGAGGCGACAGAACGGATGCTGACTGCCGCCCAGCCCTTTTCCCGGATAAGCTCACGGCTGTTTTTTAAGATCTCTTCCTTGGAGGTCACGATCGTATTCATGTAGTCACCCTCAATATGAACAATGTTCACTTTTTATTATACTGCCCATTCCCACTTTGTCAAGAGGATTTCATAAATCGCGGGCCGGCTGGAAGCTCTGGCTTTCCCAGGGGAAAAGGAACCGTGATACCGGTTTGATTCTTCCTCGGGTGTTATTTTTTCTGTTGCTTTGGACGCGAAAAAGCCCCGCCTTCAAACGAAAAATCTTGAAAGCGGGGCTTCTTTTTACACGTTATTCCGTTCTATTTTTGATGGATTCAAAAAACAGGAAGGCAAATTTTCATTACTCGAGCTCGATCGTGGCCGGCGGCTTACCGGTGCAGTCGTAGAACACGCGGTTGACGTGCTTGACCTCATTGACGATGCGGCTGGTGACAGTACCCAGCACGTCCCAGGGCATATTGTAGCTCTCGGCGGTCATGAAGTCAGTGGTGGTGACAGCGCGCAGGGCCACGGCGTAGTCGTAGGTGCGCTCGTCGCCCATGACGCCGACGCTGTGCATATTGGTCAGAGCCGCATAATACTGGCTGATCTCCTTATCGAGGCCGGCCTTGGCGATCTCCTCACGCCAGATGGCGTCGGCGTCCTGCACGATCGCGACCTTCTCGGGGGTCACTTCGCCGATGATGCGGATGCCCAGACCGGGGCCGGGGAACGGCTGACGGCTGACCAGATACTCGGGCAGACCCAGCTCGCGACCGGCCTGACGGACTTCGTCCTTGAACAGGTTGCGCAGAGGCTCCACCAGTTCCTTGAAGTCCACGGTATCGGGCAGGCCGCCCACGTTGTGGTGACTCTTGATGACGGTGGACTCGCCGCCCAGACCGCTCTCCACCACGTCGGGGTAGATGGTGCCCTGTGCAAGGAAGTCCACCTTGCCGATCTTCTTGGCCTCTTCCTCGAACACGCGGATGAACTCTTCGCCGATGATCTTGCGCTTGCGCTCGGGATCGGAGATGCCAGCGAGCTTCGAGAGGAAGCGGCCCTCGGCGTTCACGCGGACAAAGTTGATGTCCCACTTCTTGAACGCCGCCTCGACCTCGTCGCCCTCGTTGAGGCGCATGAGGCCGTGGTCGACAAAAACGCAGGTGAGCTGGGGGCCGACGGCCTCGGCCAGCAGCGCCGCCACGACGGACGAGTCCACGCCGCCGGAGAGCGCCAGCAGCACGCGGCCGGAGCCGACCTTTTCGCGCACGGCGGCGATGGCAGTATTTTTATAGTCGCCCATCGTCCAGTCGCCTGTCGCGCCGCAGACCTCGTAGAGGAAGTTGCGGATCATCGCGGTGCCGAACTCCGTGTGGTTGACCTCAGGATGGTACTGCACGCCGTAGAAGCCGCGCGTTTCGTCGCAGATGGCGACGTTCGGGCAGGCGTCGGAGTGCGCGACGAGAGAGAAGCCCTCGGGGACCTTTTCCATGTAGTCGCCGTGACTCATCCACGTCACGCTCTTTTCGGGAAGGCCCTTGAAGAGTTTGCAGTTCGTGTCAAAAAACGTCTCGGTCTTGCCGTATTCGCGCGCGGTGGCGTCGTTTGCGGCGACGACCTTGCCGCCGAGGTGGTGCGCGATGAGCTGGCAGCCGTAGCAGATGCCGAGCACGGGCACGCCCGCGTCAAAGAGCGCGGGATCGACGTGCGGCGCGTCCTCGAGATACACGCTGTTCGGGCCGCCGGTGAAGATGAAGCCGATGGGCTTCATTGCGAGAAGGTCCGCAAGCGGCGTCGTGTAGGGCTTGACCTCGCAGTAAACGCCGCATTCGCGCACGCGGCGCGCGATGAGCTGATTGTACTGGCCGCCAAAGTCCAGCACGATCACGGTTTCATGCTGCATGATGTTCTCCTCTCTATCTATCACTGGTGTGCTTCTTATAGCTAGGGTTTAGTATAGCACATTTCACAACCAAAAGCGACATCTTTTGTGTATTTTTCTGTTTTGTTTTTCGTTTCGAATTGTAAACCTTTTCGCAAATCCAAAGTTGACGCAGTGTTTGCAGTCTGCCATACTGGGAGCATGGCCGCTTTGGGCCAGAACGTATAGGAGGAACAATTCTTATGAGTCAGAACACCCAGGCCGCTGCGGCCGCCAAGTCCAAGTTCTCTGTGCGGGACATCTGCTATGCAGGTCTGTTCGCCGCCGTCATTGCCGTCATGGCCCAGATCTCCATCCCGATGCCTCTGGGCGTCCCCATGACCATGCAGACCTTCGCCATCACGCTGGCTGCTGTGGTGCTGGGTTCCAAGCTTTCCGCCATCGCTACGCTGGTGTACCTGGCACTGGGCGCTGTGGGCGTGCCGGTGCTGGCAAACTTCTCCGGCGGTTTCGATAAGTTCGTCGGCCCCACCGGCGGCTTCCTCATCTCTTTCCCCCTGATGGCCTACATCATCGGCCTCGGTATGGAGCACCGTGACGCCTTCAAGGGCGCTTTCGTCACCGCTGTCATCGTCGGCACGGTGGTCAACTATGTGGTGGGCGTTGCAATGTTCGTGGTCGTCGCCCACAGCACCATCGCCGTGGGTATCACCGCCTGCGTTCTTCCCTTCATCCCCACTGCCATCATCAAGGCAGTTCTGGCCTGCGCCATCGGCCTGAATCTGCGGAAGCGCATTCCGGGGCTGAAAGCATGAGCATCGTACTTCGTCCCCATCATCTGCTCTGCACGCAGGGCTACTCCGGCAAAGGCTATGACAACGATTTCGTGGCCCACATGACCGACGTGGTGCATCAGCTGCGGGATGTTCCCGGCACCACCATCCACCTCACCTTCTCCACTGACACCCTCTGCTCCTGCTGCCCCAACAAGCTGGGGACTGACCTCTGCGACACGCAGGAAAAGGTCAAGCGCTACGATGCAAAGACGGTGGAATACTTCGGCCTCGAGGAAAAGGATTACGTCTACCAGGACCTCATCCGCGAGATCGACGCCAAGGCCACGCCGGAGATCCTCGCCGACATCTGCCGCGACTGCTGCTGGTTCCCCATCAGCGCCTGCTGCAAGAATATCTGCGAAGGCCGGTATGTGAAATAAAGCGATAAAAAATACGGGATGCCGCAAAATGCCGCATCCCGTATTTTTGTTTTATCAGGCGATGAACTTATCGTACAGGCCGAACACGAAGATGAACAGGACGATGAGGGGCAGACCATAGGTCAGGTAGCCGCGCATCCAGTCGTGCATCTTGAGGCCGTCGCCGGTGTTGACTTCCTTCTTGTAGTTGTCCCAGCCCCAGCCGTAGCGGGTGACGCAGAACAGCAGGTAGACGAGGGAGCCCAGCGGCAGGAAGAGGTTGCTGACGAGGAAATCCTCCACATCCAGCACCGCACCGCCGAAGATGGCGAAACCGTCCCAGGCCCAGACGTTGTAGCCCAGCACACAGGGCAGAGAGAGGGCGATGATGAGGAAGAAGTTGACAAGGCTGGACTTCTGACGGTTCCAGCCGGTCAGCTCCATGCCGCAGCAGATGATGTTCTCGAAGACGGCCAGCACGGTGGAAAGCGCCGCAAAGGCCATGAACAGGAAGAACAGGCTGCCCCACAGACGGCCCATCGCCATATTGGCGAAGATGTTGGGCAGGGTGATGAAGATGAGGCTGGGGCCGCTGGTCTGGTCCACGCCGTAAGTGAAGCAGGCCGGGAAGATGATGAGGCCGGCGGTGATGGCGACGAAGGTATCCAGCACCACGACGCGGACGCTCTCGCCCAGCAGGGCGTGCTCTTTGCCGATGTAGCTGCCGAAGATGGCCATTGCACCGATGCCGAGGCTCAGGGTGAAGAACGCCTGATTCATGGCCCCCACCAGCGTGTTGACGATGCCCACTTCCTTCATCCGCTCAAAGTCGGGTACGAGGAAGAAGGTCAGGCCCTCCTTTGCGCCGGGCATGAACATGCTGTTGACTGCCAGCACCACCATGATGACCAGCAGGGCGATCATCATGACTTTCGTGACTTTTTCGAGGCCGTTCTGCAAACCGCGGGCGCAGACGAAGATGCCGATGGCCACAACGACCACCATCCAGAAGCCCATGGTCAGCGGGCTTGCCAGCATCTCGGTGAACTTACCGGCCACCTGGTCGGCGTCAAGGCCCACCAGCTTACCGGCAGCGGTCATGTAGAAGTAGTGGAGCATCCAGCCGGCCACCGTGGTGTAGAACATCATCAGCAGGTAGCAGCCGATGAGGGTGAAGTAGCCGTGGATGTGCCACTTCTGACCGGGCTTTTCGAGGGCCTGATAGGCGCGCACCGGGCTCTTGTGGCTGGCACGGCCCACGGCGAACTCCATGGTCATGATGGGCAGGCCCAGAATGACGAGGAACAGCAGGTAGAACAGCACAAAAGCGCCGCCGCCGCCCTGACCTGCCATGTAAGGGAACTTCCACACATTTCCGATGCCGATCGCGCAGCCAGCGGAAAGGAGGATGAACCCGAGTCTCGATTTGAGTTTTTCGCGTTCCATTGATTGTCTCCTTTATTGCACCTTGCAAAGATCTGCGCCCGTCGTCTCGTCCACGACGGGCGCACAGTATATTGATTATATCACAGCTTACGGCAGATCTCCCAGAAGTATCGCTTGAATCTTTTTCATGTTTTTCTTGGGAGAGTTTGCTGTATTTTCATGTTTTGAGCAGTTCCGACTGCATTTCGTCCAGCTGCTCGTAGCTGTAAAGGCGGTTGAGGGCTTCCACCAGCTCTTTTTTCGAGAGCCGGGGCGGCAGGCCGAGAGCGCAAAGCAGCTTTGTTTTCCGCTCAGCCGAGCCCGCCGTACCCGAAAGCCCCCACTCATAGAGGTCGGTATAAGTAATTTGCCGCCCCTCCGGCTTTGCAGGGGCAATGCCAGCTTCTTCGCCCAGAGCGTCCCGGAGCGCCTGCAAAACGAGGGCATCGTCCACGCCCTCGACCCCCAGAAGCCCCTCTTTGCCGGGCTGAGCCTTCCGCTTTTCCTTGCCGTGGATGGCCGGAACGTAGGCTTGCACCACGTTCTTCTCCCCCACCAGATTCGTGATGTAGGTGCGGATGCGGAAGCCCGCCGCGTCGGAGTCCGTCAGGAGGATAAGGCCATTTTTGTGGGCCAGCTGTTTGAAGAGCTGCTGACGCTTCTTATCCTTATAGATGCCGAAGCCGTCCGTCAGCAGGATCATGGCGTCGGTCAGGTGGGAGAGACGGGCCGCATCGTATTTGCCCTCCACGATGAGCACACGGTCGGTGTGCAGCAGTTCCAGTTTCTCGCTCATCTTCTTCCTCCCGCCATCGCCAGACGGCAGAGCGCCGTTTCCAGCAGGGTCTGCGCGCTCACGGGCTGGCTTTTCAGACTCTTGTCCAGCTCAAGCAAGATCTGCAAACAGGCTTCCAGCTGGGGCAGCGTGTAGTGGCTGGCTGTCTCGGCAGAGCGCTTGAGCCGGTAGTCGCTGCCCTTGTAGCCGAAATCCTTGAACACGGTGCTGTAGCTCTTCCGCTTGGCTGCGCCCAGTTTGACCCGATAGAGATCCACATAGCTGCCGATCATGGCCGCCGTGATGGGGATGGGCTCCTGCTGCAGGCGGAGAAGCGTTTGCAGCTTTTTGCAGGCGCCGGTGGCGTTTTTCGCCGTTATCATCCGTATCATCTCGAAGACGTCGGCCTCGAGGCTCACAGTCCCCATCTCGGCCACCATGGCCGTGGTCACGGTCTGGTAGCCGGAGAGAGCACAGAGCTTGTCCACCTCGTTCTCGAGAAGGAACGGGTCTTCGCCGCAGCGTTCCAGCAGGGCCGCCGCCGTACCCTCGGAGAGGGTGGTGTCCTGCGCCTTGGCACGGTCCATCATCATGACTTTCAGCTCGTAGGGCTTAGGTTTGGCCAGCTCTTCGGCAAAACCGACTTTTGTACACTGGGCGATCAGCTTCTGCGCCCGCTTGCCCAGCTTGAGTTTATTGCGCTCCATCTCGAACACGCTGCCCAGCACCACCACGGCATTCTCGAGGCTGGCCAGCGTGGCGCACAGCTCGTCGAGGTCTTTGTCGCTGTAGGCGGCGGGGTCCACCTCGGGCAGAAGCACCACGCGCCGCGTCCCGAAGAAGGAGATGGTTCCTGCCGCCATGATGAGCTGCTCGATTTCGGGCGCAGCACCGTCCAGAACGGTCGTTTCTTCGTCCTCACCCTCGGCCAGGAGCTTTGCCGCCCGGGCCACGGCCTGCCGGACAAGATAGCGCTCGCTGGAATAAAAATAGTAGACCGGACAGCCTCCCTGGGCCAGCTGCCGGAGTTTCGTTTCCGTTGCCAAATGATCGGCTCCTTTGTATTAGGATTATTTTATTTTATCATACTCTGCCCGCTTTGAAAAGCGCTCACCCCTCGAGACGGAGGCGCAGCCGCGAGACAGGCTCTGCGTCTCTCTCCATCCAGCGGTATTTGCTGCTCAGGGTCAGGCAGTCGGTGTACCGGATATTGTCCGGCCTTGCCATCGAGGCCAACAGCCACTCGGCCCGGATGGGCTTCGCAGGCCGGACGGTGCCGCTGAGGGTGATGAACCTCTGCCCGCCGACACGCATCCGCAGAATGCAGCCCTGCCGGGTGCGGAAAAGTTCCAGATCCACTTCGCCGCAGGAAGCACGGCGGGTGGTATTCTCGGCCAGAGCGGCAGCCTCGATACGCTTTTTGGCCTCGATACGGCAGGGTTCTTCCGGCTGCATCCGCAGGTCAACCAGAAGTTCCACCGTCTTTACGCCCCGCTTTTCCAGTTGGCTTTCCACCGCCCGCCGGGTGGTGCTGCCGCCCCGGAAGAGGACGACAGCCTTTTCTCTCTGGGTAATAATGACAGCGGGTGAAGCCCGGGTCCCCACCAGCTCGATGTTCACCACGTTCCAGCTCAGGGCCGTTTCCAGCCCGAAGGCCAGCGCCGCCAGCAGAATGACCGTCGGCAGAGCTACCCGGAGCCGGATGTGTCGCCGCATTGCCATTACACAGAGTAAGATCAGCACAAGACACACCAGTGCGGCATAGGTCCCATCAAACCAGAGGGACGCTCCCGGCAGAACGGACACCCGGAAAGCCCACTCGTTCATCAGCCATGCCAGCCCTTCGGCACAGAAGGCCACCGGGCGGCGGATGATCTCAAACAAAGGCAAGCCTTCTGCCGCCAGACCCAGCAGAGCTGCACCGAGGCCGAAGCTCAGCATCGGCCCCACCAGCCAGAGGACGGCCACGCCCGACGCCACAGCCCAGACCGTCGTGCTCATCCCCCGCAGCACCAGCACCGGGAAGGTCGCCGCCGAGGCACAGAGGGAGACACAGAGCGAGTCCCACACGCCGCCCGCAAAGCGCCGGAAGAGGAGCACCGCGCGGGGCGGTTTCTCCCGGCGGCTTTTCCGTTCCTTCTTTCTGTCGTAATAGCGCTCCCGCCCACGCCCTGCGCACTCTGCACCGGCCAGTGTTCCCATCACTGCCGCAAACGACAGCTCGAAGCCCACGTCATAGACCGCATACCCGTTGCCCAGACACATAAGGACGCCTGCCGCGCCCAGCGAGGTGAGCGTATCCGCCGGGCCTCCCACCCAGACGCCGAGGGAGCTGACCCAGACCGCCACCGCCGCCCGGAGGACAGAGGGCGTCGCGCCGGTGATGCCCACCAGCAGAAGGGCCGTCCCGGCCCGGAGCAGCGACCTCGCCCGCCGGTAAGCCCGGCTCCGCTCCCGCTCCTTGTGGGGCAGAGCATCCAGCAGGCCGCAGAAGATGGTGACGTGGAGGCCGCTCACCACCAGCACATGGGAAAGCCCCGCGCCCCGGTAGGCACTGCGGAGAGTCGTAGTCAGATGTCTCCGGTCGCCCACCACCATCGCAGCCAGAACGCCGCCGGTGTTTTCGGCCATGCCTTTTCGCAGGGTGCGGCTCAGTGCCGCCTGGAGCCGAGCCGTCCGGGCGCGGAAGCTCTCGCTGGGCCCAAGACGAAGCATCCCGGACAGATATTCCGCGCTGAGGACAATGCCGTCGGCGTAGTCATCCAGACGCTGGGTAGCGTCCGGCACATCCAGCGAAAAGCGGCCCCGGATGCGGCCTCCGGCCTCACACTTGGGCAGGCTGGCGCACTCCATCCGGAAGCGGACAGCTTCCCCGTCCACTTTTTCCACCATCAGCACGGCGCTCACCCGGCCCGCCGTGTAGGCGCGGCCTGTGCTCTCCACTTCGGCGGTGAGGGCCACTTCTTTTCCGGCATAGGCGTCCTGTATCTTTGCAAGCCGCGCTCCGGTCGTTTTCATGATGCCGACGCCCAGCACTGCGCCCAGAAGCAGGCAGACCGCATACCCTCTCGCGGCCCCGCCTTTCCACCAGACCAGCAGGCAGAAGACAACAAAAATTGCCGCAGACGGCAGCAAAAGCCCCATCTGCGGCAAAAATGAGCGTAACGCTAACACACCCAGCGCACTCAGGCAGAACGCGCAGAGCGGGCGTCGCATATCGGTTTAGTGGAGGAACAGAGGCAGCGGCTCGAGGAAGATGATGTCCTTGCGCTGGGCAGCATCACCCTCGGCCAGAACGGCGGCCTGACCCACGATGGTACACTGGGTCTGCTCGGCCAGCTCGTCCAGAGCCTTGAGAGAACCGCCGGTGGAGATGACATCATCCACGACCAGCACCCGCTTGCCGCTCATCTTGTCCAGCTCCTTGCGGTCGATGACCAGCTTCTGCTTGCCAGCAGTGGTGATGGACTGGTCCTCGACAACAACAGGGTCGGGCATATACAGCTTGACGCCCTTGCGTGCGCAGACGTAGGGCTTGCCGCTCTGGCGGCTCATCTCGTGAGCCAGCGGGATGCCCTTGGCCTCAGCGGTCAGCAGGATGTCAAAATCCGGGCATTTCTTGAGCAGCTCAGCGGCAGCAGCCACCGTCAGCTCGGCGTCGCCCAGCATGATGAAGGCCGCAATGTCCATGTGGTCGTTCACCTTGCAGATGGTCAGCTCACGGGTCAGGCCCGCGACATTCAGCGTATAAGTCTTAGCCATATTCAACGATCTCCCTTGCTTTTTCGGAATCAGACAGGCAGCTTCTCGCCGCCCAGAACATGGAAGTGCAGATGCTTGACGGTCTGGCCGGCGTCCTCGCCCACATTGGAGATGACGCGGTAGCCGTTGTCGAGGCCCTGCTCCTTGGCGAGCTTTGCGATGACCGCAAAGACATGGCCCAGCAGAGCGCCGTCTTCCTCGGTCAGCGCAGCGGCCGAGGGGATGTGCTTTTTGGGGATGACCAGGAAATGCACCTTGGCCTGCGGGGCGATGTCATAGAATGCCACCACCTGCTCGTCCTCATAGAGCTTCTTCGAGGGGATGTCCCCCGCTGCAATTTTGCAAAACAGACAATCTTCCATGGGAATCGCTCCTTCCTACTATCTATTATCAGGATGCTGCTGTATGTTGTCAAGCCTCTCCCTTTGGGAGAGGTGTCTGCGAAGCAGACGGAGAGGGCAAGGGCGCTGACAGGAGGCCCGAAGCGCAGCGATATTATCGCTCTGCCAAAGGCTCCTGCCTATCACGCCGCAGCAGCCCTTGGGCCACAGGCTTGCCCTCTCAGTCACCTACGGTGACAGCTCTCCCAAAGGGAGAGCCTTCTGCACACATCCTCAAATCAGCCCAGCTGCTTCTCCACGATGCCCTTGACAGCGGCCAGAGCCTCGTCGATCTTGGTCTCGTCCTTCAGACCGGCCATAGCGAAGTCGGGCTTGCCGCCGCCCTTGCCGCCTGCGATGGCAGAGATCTCCTTGACCAGATTGCCGGCCTTCAGACCCTTTGCCTGAGCGTCCTTGGTCACGGTAACGGCCATGGTGATCTTGTCGTCAGACTTGCCCACCAGAACAGCCACAGCAGCAGCCTTGGCATTGTCACGGATGGTGTCGCACATGCCGCGCAGGGTGTCGCCGGAGGTGCCGGTGAAGTAAGCGGAAGCGATCTTGACGTCGCCGACGGTCTCAGCGTTGTCGAACAGGCTGGTGACCTTGGAAGCAGCGACCTTTGCCTTGATGTCCTCCAGCTCCTTGCTCATGGCCTTGTTCTCAGCCATGACAGCCTCCGCACGAGCGGGCAGAGCGGCGACGTTGTTTGCCTTCAGGGTGTTAGCCACAGTGTGCAGCATCGCTTCCTGCATATTGGCACGAATCAGCAGATTGCGGCCGGTGACAGCCTCGATACGGCGGATGCCGGCAGCAACAGAGGACTCGCTGACGATCTTGAAGCCGCCGATCTGAGCGGTGTTCTTGACGTGGGTGCCGCCGCAGAACTCGGTGGACCAGCCCTCAATATCAACAACACGGACGACCTTGCCGTACTTCTCGCCGAACAGAGCCATAGCGCCCAGCTTCTTGGCCTCTTCGATGGGCATCTCCTTGACGGTGACGTTCATCGACTCGAAGATCTTGTCGTTGACGATCTTCTGCACACGAATCAGCTCCTCGGGAGTGACAGCGCTGAAGTGGGTGAAGTCGAAATGGGTGATGGAAGCGTCCTGATAGGAGCCTGCCTGATGGACGTGGTCGCCCAGGACCTCGCGCAGAGCTGCCTGCAGCAGGTGGGTAGCGGTGTGGTTGCGGGCGATGGCCATGCGGTATTCCTTATCCACGCGGGCGGTCAGATGGTCGCCGACATGGACGATGCCGCTCTCGAGGGTGCAGGTGTGGACGTAGTAGCCCTTGGGGGTCTTCTTGACGTCCTGCACGCGCAGCACGCACTCAGCGCCGGTGATGACGCCATGGTCTGCGGCCTGACCGCCCATCTCAGCGTAGAACGGGGTCTTATCGAGAACGACCAGCACGCCTTCCTTGGCCTGCTCGTCGGTGGCGATGGCGTCGGTCAGAGCCTCCTCATCGCTCAGCGCCACAACGACGCTGTCGCTCTTGAGGGTGTCGTAGCCCACGAACTCGGTGGGCTCAGCGGTCAGAGTGCCGAACAGGTCTTCGCTCCAGCCGGAGATGTTCTTCTTGAGGCGCTCTGCACGGGCGCGCTCCTTCTGCTTGGTCATCTCGGCGTGGAAGCCCTCCTCGTCGATCTCGATGCCCTGCTCCGCAGCGATCTCCTTGGTCAGGTCGAGGGGGAAGCCGAAGGTATCGTTCAGCTTGAAGACGTCCAGACCCTTCAGCAGGTGCTCGTGAGCCTTTTCCAGACCGTCGATCATGTTGTTCAGGATGTTCATGCCGGCGTCGATGGTGCGGGCAAAGTTTGCCTCCTCGGTGCCGATGACCTTCTTGATATAGGCGTCGTGCTCACGCAGCTCGGGGTAAGCGGACTCGCTGGACTGGATGACCGTCTCCACCAGCTCCACGAGGAAGGGGCGGCTGATGCCCAGCATACGGCCATGGCGGGCAGCGCGGCGGAGCAGACGGCGCAGCACGTAGCCGCGGCCCTCGTTGGAGGGCAGGATGCCGTCAGACACCATGAAGGTGCAGCTGCGGATGTGGTCGGTGATGACGCGGATGGAGATGTCCTCCTTGGGGTCGGCACCGTAGGTCTTGCCGGCGATGTGCTCCACATGGTGCAGCACGCTCTGGACGGTATCGACCTCGAACAGGTTGCCCACGCCCTGCATCACGCAGGCCAGACGCTCCAGACCCATGCCGGTATCAATGTTGGGGCGTGCCAGACGCTCGTAATGGCCCTTGCCGTCGGCGTCGAACTGGCTGAACACCAGATTCCAGATCTCCATAT
>OIGM01000230.1_pt1 | contig 17719 bp, 16 predicted proteins | sample 1582261 | NCBI WGS metagenome assembly OIGM01 (sample SAMN02674607, study PRJEB24791) | human gut metagenome, SKBSTL069 | isolation source: stool | host: Homo sapiens | place: USA | reverse complement strand
CTTATCCCTGTCCTCATCAATCACGGCGTCCAGCATATTTCTATCCACGCCCTCCGCGAGGAGGGCGACTTGAGCTCCTGCATATCATCGTCGGAGAGGCCGAGATTTCTATCCACGCCCTCCGCGAGGAGGGCGACTCGCTGTAGGAGAAGCCGCCGTCGATGGAAACGATATTTCTATCCACGCCCTCCGCGAGGAGGGCGACATGGCAATCTGTGCATAGGCCGCTGTGGCAAAATATTTCTATCCACGCCCTCCGCGAGGAGGGCGACGCGGGTCGCTGACCTTCTGGAAATAGGTCTGGATATTTCTATCCACGCCCTCCGCGAGGAGGGCGACCCGGAGCTGATTACCAAGCAGGAGGACACCGATGCTATTTCTATCCACGCCCTCCGCGAGGAGGGCGACCTGCGCCCATGTGCCGCTCCCGACCTTACGCTCCAATTTCTATCCACGCCCTCCGCGAGGAGGGCGACCGGCTTCTGCTTCTGGATGCTCGAGCACAGGATCCAATTTCTATCCACGCCCTCCGCGAGGAGGGCGACGGCATCCTGCTCTCCGACGCCATCGAATACTAAGAATTTCTATCCACGCCCTCCGCGAGGAGGGCGACCCACATCAGAAGGAGGTGACGCACATGGCAAACGATTTCTATCCACGCCCTCCGCGAGGAGGGCGACTCGCCGGAGGCCTGATAAACAAATTCCTAGGCGGATTTCTATCCACGCCCTCCGCGAGGAGGGCGACTACAACGAGCGGCTTCAAAAGCACGACTTCTCTTATTTCTATCCACGCCCTCCGCGAGGAGGGCGACTTACCTCGGCGGTGGCCGTCAACCCCGCCCTGCAGATTTCTATCCACGCCCTCCGCGAGGAGGGCGACAAAATCGGAGAGATGCTCATTCCCTATGATGTTATTTCTATCCACGCCCTCCGCGAGGAGGGCGACATCAGGCGGTGTAGTATGGATATATTGTTAGAAAATTTCTATCCACGCCCTCCGCGAGGAGGGCGACGTAGAGGTCGTGAACATCCACGCTGACCGGAAGTTTATTTCTATCCACGCCCTCCGCGAGGAGGGCGACGTTTTTGGAGCGACAAACAGAAGTTCTTCCAGCAATTTCTATCCACGCCCTCCGCGAGGAGGGCGACGGAGGCTCGAACGGCGGCGACGCGAAAAAGGAGATATTTCTATCCACGCCCTCCGCGAGGAGGGCGACGATGCGCTGCTTCTCCTGCAATATGGCGTAGGAGAAATTTCTATCCACGCCCTCCGCGAGGAGGGCGACCCACGCTCCCCGCAGAAAGGCGAATAAGTTCGTATATTTCTATCCACGCCCTCCGCGAGGAGGGCGACTTTCTCCCCAGCGAGGGGAAGCAGGACCCCGACAAATTTCTATCCACGCCCTCCGCGAGGAGGGCGACGGAACAGGCCGCAGCCGAAAATGATGGTTTTGAAATTTCTATCCACGCCCTCCGCGAGGAGGGCGACACGTTACCCCACGGGTTTTCGATGTGTCTGTACTATTTCTATCCACGCCCTCCGCGAGGAGGGCGACCCGACAGCCGGAGGGCTGGATCTACTCGGACAAGGATTTCTATCCACGCCCTCCGCGAGGAGGGCGACCCACGTCTCCTTCCCGTGCTTCCACGCCCGGTTATTTCTATCCACGCCCTCCGCGAGGAGGGCGACAAAGGCCAAGATCATGGCCGCCAGCATTTTGGAGATTTCTATCCACGCCCTCCGCGAGGAGGGCGACCGGCCACGGCCCCAAGAGTGCCATGCTGATCAAATTTCTATCCACGCCCTCCGCGAGGAGGGCGACCATCGACGCTCTGAACGACCTGATCTCTGGTCTATTTCTATCCACGCCCTCCGCGAGGAGGGCGACCGAAGTGGACAAGTACCCCGGAGCCAGCAAAAAAATTTCTATCCACGCCCTCCGCGAGGAGGGCGACCAAAAGTCGATGGCCACAGCCTACTGTCAGAACGATTTCTATCCACGCCCTCCGCGAGGAGGGCGACATCCCCGACGCTGAAAGCCCTATACCACAAAGAGATTTCTATCCACGCCCTCCGCGAGGAGGGCGACAAGCCCCTGCGTGGCGTTTTGTGTATTCAGAATATTTCTATCCACGCCCTCCGCGAGGAGGGCGACCCCTGCGGTTTGCGTCCATTGCCCGGCGAAGCAGATTTCTATCCACGCCCTCCGCGAGGAGGGCGACCACACCGACACCATGAGCCTCGCCGCAGCGATTCAATTTCTATCCACGCCCTCCGCGAGGAGGGCGACGCCAGCGGAGACCGGCCCCAGAAACTTTCGATGATATTTCTATCCACGCCCTCCGCGAGGAGGGCGACCTCATCGAGCGTGGCAAAACCGATGGCTTGCAGCGATTTCTATCCACGCCCTCCGCGAGGAGGGCGACAGCGTATTGCCCAGCACCTTGTCCAGCGCCTCCTATTTCTATCCACGCCCTCCGCGAGGAGGGCGACGATAGGCCGCAGAAATACCATGCTGCTAGAAATGATTTCTATCCACGCCCTCCGCGAGGAGGGCGACTGTAGCGCTCCTCGGCAAACTCATTCAGGTTAAAATTTCTATCCACGCCCTCCGCGAGGAGGGCGACTCAGAGAGAGCGGACAACTTATCGAAGATTTCTTATTTCTATCCCCGCCCTCCGCGAGGAGGGCGACCCGCTTTGAGTTCCTGCCACATGAGGTATAAATCAATTTCTATCCACGCCCTCCGCGAGGAGGGCGACCTGAAAGCGCGTGTCGAAAAAGCAAAAGGCGAAGAATATTTCTATCCACGCCCTCCGCGAGGAGGGCGACTCGCGCAGAACCGGGGTATCGCGCAACATAGGTATTTCTATCCACGCCCTCCGCGAGGAGGGCGACAGCCCCGCCCGCTTCCTCTACCCGCAAAAGGAGTATTTCTATCCACGCCCTCCGCGAGGAGGGCGACTCACGGAGGACGTGGAAAACGCGGCCTACCGGGTGATTTCTATCCACGCCCTCCGCGAGGAGGGCGACTAGACGGCCCCGTGACCGCCACAAAAAGGACAGGATTTCTATCCACGCCCTCCGCGAGGAGGGCGACAAGCCCCGAAAGGTACATGACCGCGAACCATTGTGGATTTCTATCCACGCCCTCCGCGAGGAGGGCGACTCACGGGTTGGTCAATATACCTGAAATTGAGGAAATTTCTATCCACGCCCTCCGCGAGGAGGGCGACGTACCGCGTCCGCTGCGTCAATTCCTCCGGCGCGATATTTCTATCCACGCCCTCCGCGAGGAGGGCGACTTGGCCTCCTCGACGGCCTCCCCGTATTCGGTCAGATTTCTATCCACGCCCTCCGCGAGGAGGGCGACTAACTCCGAACAGATGCCCTTCCTCCGACGTGATGAAATTTCTATCCACGCCCTCCGCGAGGAGGGCGACTGTACTTGACCTCCAAATACCTCGCTGCGAGGAGATTTCTATCCACGCCCTCCGCGAGGAGGGCGACAGACGACATCCTCCAAAACGTCGTCACCAAACAAATTTCTATCCACGCCCTCCGCGAGGAGGGCGACCTTCGCCTACACCCAAAAGCAATTCACAGGCTTCAAATTTCTATCCACGCCCTCCGCGAGGAGGGCGACGCGTGGGGGCCAAGGGCGACGTCGCATACAGCGAATTTCTATCCACGCCCTCCGCGAGGAGGGCGACCCCTCATCTACACCGACACCGAGAACCTCGATGAGATTTCTATCCACGCCCTCCGCGAGGAGGGCGACCATGATTGCCTCCATCGCCAACAGCAACAACGGAATTTCTATCCACGCCCTCCGCGAGGAGGGCGACCGCGACTTTGCTTTCTCGCCTTCGACCTCGGAAATGAATTTCTATCCACGCCCTCCGCGAGGAGGGCGACCCGCCGGTGCACTCCACGGCGACGGTGGCCTTGATATTTCTATCCACGCCCTCCGCGAGGAGGGCGACGATTTACACCGGCAGCGGGCGCGGCGAGGAGAAATTTCTATCCACGCCCTCCGCGAGGAGGGCGACGCCGGTAAGCGGCTCTTATGTGTAAGAGAGGAGATTTCTATCCACGCCCTCCGCGAGGAGGGCGACAGCAAAAACAGAGACAAAATCTCTATTTTCTTATAAATTATACAACATTCTGCACGAATTTAGAAGAGCCTTGATTTACAACGGGTCAAAGAACTATCCAAATCATGCAAAATGACACAAAAATCCGGTGCGAAGGTGCCGGAAAAATGCTGAGAACTCACCCTTCGCACCGGGGCGGGAAACTCAGAACAACAGCAGGCCGTCCTGCTCGAAGGGCGGATGAACGCCGATATGCTCCACCTTGCTCTTATAGTTGTTGCCCAGCTGGTAGAAGCGCAGGCTGTCCAGCGCGGGATCGATGAGGGCCGTCAGCTCCGCCTTGAGAACGGCATACTGCGCGGCATCCAGCAGACACTCGAACACGGAGTTCTGCACCCGCTGGCCGTGGTCCACACAGCGCTTGGCGACTTTGCGCAGACGTTTGCGCCCGGCAGGAGTTTCGGTGTTGACGTCGTAGGTGATAAGGACCAGCATACACATCCCTCACTTCCAGAAAAATGGCGGGTAAAGCTCCATATCGCCCCGCAGGGTGCGGGCCAGAAGCAGAGCCTGCACATAAGGCACGAGGCCCCACGGAAGCTTTTCGTTCAGGAACGGGTGGGTGATGGTCTCCTGTTTGCGGGTCTGCCACCCGCCCAGAAAGGCGCGGCGGCCCTCATCGGTGAGAAGGACAGCTCCGTTCTCCTGCTTCTGGAAATGCTTCGGCGTCATGATCTTCTGGTTGATGCAGGAGAGCACAAAACGGTCGGCGTAAACAGTGCGCAGCTCTTCCATGAGGTCGAGGGCGAGGCTCCTGCGCCCGGGCCGGGCGCGGTGGAGAAAGCCGACGTAGGGGTCGAGGCCCACACTCTGAAGAGCCGCCGTGCAGTCGGAGGCCAGAAGCGAATAAGCGAAGGAGAGCAGGGCATTGGTGTTGTCCAGAGGCGGGCGGCGGCTTCGGCCAGCGAAAGAAAAATCATCGTGCTGCTGCAGGATAAGTGAATCAAAGCAGTCGAAATACCGCTGTGCCGCCTCGCCCTCCAGACCGCGAAGCTGGTCGAGGTCGTCGCACTGCTCGATAAGGGGCAGCGCTGCCGCCAGCTGGGCGCTGGTGCGCTTGAGCTGTTCCACCGGCACCCGCTGGGGATGGTCGCGGGTGGCCCGTTCCAGCACCCAGCGGGCGTTATAGACTTTGCCCAGGATGAAATTGCGCGCATAGAGACAGCTCTCTGCCTCGCTGTCTGCGATGCGGTACTGGGTCTGCCGCAGCAGGACGTTGCCCCGCTCTTCGCCTACGGCCCGGGCCAGAAAGCGTCCCTGCGGGCTGAAAAAGCTCAAATCGACCCCGAGGCGGGCGCATTTGCCCATCAGGGCAGGGCTTGCGCCGGGATAGCTGAAGCAGACGATGCCTTCCAGCCTGTGGAGTGGGACTCGGCCAATTTCAGTCTTGTTGCAGAGCAGGACGATGTTCTCCCCCTCGAGGGAAAGGTAGGCGTCCTTGTTGAGGACGTAGAGCGTGTTCAAAAACTTTCTCATGGCGCGGCCTCCTGCATCTCGTCCAGATGGGCGCGGAGATAGGCTTTCGGGTCGGCACGCTGATATAGCACGGGGAGGCAGAGCTCTTTGAGGGAGCAGGCGCTGCAGTGGGTGCCGGGCTTTGACTTGGGGGTATAGCCCCGGGCAAAATAGGCGTGCATCTCGTCGGCCATCTTTTGGGTGGCCTGGCGGAGTTCTTCGGTCAGCGGCAGGACCTCCCGCCGCCGCGTTTCCTCGTAGAAGAGCGCACCCTCCGGGATGCTGCACACCAGCATCTCTTCCAGCGCCATGGCCTGTGCGCAGAGCTGCAGCCGGTCGGCGTCGTCGGCCTTGGCGCGGCCATGCTTGTACTCGACAGGCATGGGCTTCCAGAGCCCTTCCGTGCTTTGCAGGGGGATGCCCTCTGGGTCGGCCCGGAACTCGACGACGTCGCAGTTTCCGCTCAGGCCAAGCCGACGGCTGACCACCTGCATCCCACGGGTGATGAGCAGGCCGCCGCGCCGTTCGGTCTGGTCTGCGTCATGACAGCGGGCGTGGTCGAGCTGGCCTTCGACGGTGCGGCGGTTCTCCGCCCACTGCTGTTCCAGATGGATGAGCGCCCACTGGCGGCGGCAGAAGCAGAAGTGCTGGATGCCCGACAGGGGCAGCCAGTCGTCCGGGCCGGCCATCAGGACAGCCTCTCGCAGGTGACTCCTTCCGGCAGAGTGTCTGCCACCGTGACGGTGTAGTCGCGGTAGCTGCGGGCGGCGCCCACATCGGACTTGCGCCGGACGGTGACGGAGTCGAAGAGCTTGTAGGCCGGGGCATTGCCCAGCTCAGAATCGTGCTTGAACACGATGAGCTCCCGCACGGCCATCTTGCCGCGGGCGGCGCTGTGGTCGTTCTCGAACATATTCAGAATGGCAGTCCACAGAAGCTTCAAATCATCCTCGGAGAAGCCGGTGGTCTTCCGGGCGAGGTTGGCCGAGACATAGCCCTCGGCGCGGTAGAGGGCGTAAGGCACGATGTGCTTGCGGCCCATCTCAGTACCCTTCTTCTCGGCATCGGCCTCGGTAGTGATGGCCACGCGGGTGATGGTGACTTCCTGCGGGACGATGGGGTCTACCGACCGAGCAAAGCTCAGCTGGACGGGGCCGCGCACCTGACCGCAGTTCAGCGCACCCTTGACGAAGGTGGTCATGACGGCACCGAAGGTGCGGATGTCGAAGTAGTTCTCGCACATATAGTCCCGCAGCTTGGCATCGATGTCGGGGTCGGCCTTTTTGGCGGCTTTCAGGTCGGGGTCGATGCCCAGAGTGCTGATGGCCTCGGCGTCGCTGCGGTTGAGGGGAACGCCGTCCTTGATGTAGATACGATAGCCTTTTTCGTCCTCTTTCAGGGTCTCGACATAGTTGCGGATCTTCCGCTTGAGGCAGACGTCGGTCACCAGACCGTAGCCCGTCTCGGGGTCGATACGGGGCATATTGCCTGCATCGGGGTCGCCGTTGGGGTTGCCGTTCTCGACGTCGAACAGGATGACGAAATCATAGCGGTTCTTGATGGGCTCAGACATGGTTTATTCCTCCTCATTCTTTTTGGCGTAGCGTTTCTGGGTCTGGTGGTAGTAGCCGATCTCAAAGGCACCCTGCTCCGGCAGGCTGAGCCGCGCCGGGAAGCCTGTCTCGGGCAGCTGGGCCATCAGTTCGGTGAGCTGTTTGCTGAAATGCACCTCGTTGGGGGTGCTCATCTTCTGCAGATGCTTCTGAGCCAGCTTGACCAGCGTAGGGAAGGCTGTTGCCGGGGTGGCACAGGCCGAGTTGAAGTACCGGTCTTTGATGGTGGCGTTGATGCCGGGATTGGCGACGCTCTGGATCGTCTCCAGCACAGAGAAGAGACGCCCCAGAACATAGGGGACATTGCTGCTTTCGTTCAGGCTCACGGTAAATACCTCCTTGTTGAGCTCGGTGGGGTAGTTGCGGAGATAGTAGGCTTTCAGGATGGCGGCGCGGCCCCGGGTGACTTCCCGTTCGGCCCGGATGCGGAGGGTCACGCCGTTGAGCAGGGTGGCGGGATAGGGTCCGCCGGTGAGGATGGCCCGGAGCAGATCGCCCACCAGCTGAGGCGATGGATTTTTGTCCCGGGATTTCTGGTTGACCGTCTCCTGCGCCAGCGCCCAGACCGACAGGTTTTCCCACTTGTCGAAGGCGGGGCGGGTGATGCTGAGCCGGTCGGCGTGGTCCTGCAGATTTTTGGCAAACTGTCCGAAGCTGCTGTGCAGGAAGAACCGGACGGAGAGCCGGGCCGCGTTGGGCGAGATGCCCAGCACATAGAAGTTCTGGTTCGGGTCCAGCTTGTCATCGAGGAAGGAGACGGGGCGTCCCTGAGAAAGGGCTTTCAGTGCGGCGGCAAGGTCGCTTTCCGAGACGCCGCGCGCCTCGGCACCGCCGCAGAAAAACATCAGCATGGCGTTTGAGTAGGCGGGAGCGGCGTTTTCGGCCCAGCAGACGATGGTGGTGTCGCCGATGCGCTGACAGCAGTTCCGGTCAGCCAGCAGCAGATTGAGGGCCGTGGTGTAGGCGAAGGCCGCATACTCGCTGACGGGGGCGTTGGCACCCTGCTCATGGCCATAGGAGCAGAAAGCGGGTGCGTTGAAGGAGACCAGTGCCGCACCGGCGGCCTGTGCGCCCATCACACCTTTGATGGCGGGGTGGATGCGGGCGATGCCGGCCTCTTTGCCGGTGATGAGGCAACGGGCCATCTCGGCGTCTGCATCAGAGGTGTCAAAGGCGGACTGCCAGGCGTCCCGGATGGCGTCATCTGTGGTGGCCAGCCAGTGGGCGCCGTCGGGGGATTCGTAGCCGAACACAAGGTTCGCGTTGTTGTTCAGGTCGGCCCACTGCTCTGCCAGCAGCGGGTGGGTGGGGGCTGTATCCGGCTCCCAGCTGTCAAAAAAGGCGAGGATGGCTTTGGAGGCAGGGGAGTCCACGCCGTCGAGCACCTTGTGGTGGAGAGCGGCGCAAGCCTCGAAGCACTGGCGGGAACGCTCGGGCTTGCCCTTTTCGTCTGCGCCCAGCAGATAGGACGTATTGTCGCACAAAAAGTTCGCGGCGACGCCGGAGGCGCGCTTGACCCGGTGGGGGACAGGAAGCTCACGGGGGGCGATGACGGTCTTTTTTCCCTTGGGGACTTCCTGCCGCAGGTCGTTGAGGGCGAGGAGCTGGCCGTCGGGGCCGAGGCGTAGTTCATAGCTGACTTTGAACTTACTGTCCCAGCCGGGGGCCTCCACCTTGCCCTGCTTCAAGAGCTGCTCATAATAGGCGGTGAGTGCTTGGAGTATCATGTAAACACCTCCACGTCCCGGCATTCCATCACGCCGTCCACCAGCTTTGCGCGGAAGAACTGGCTGCGGATGTTGGCCGAATCAGAGTAATCGAGGCTGTGGAGCATGAAGCCGAGGTCCTGCGTGACCTTCAGCGCCGGAATGCTGCCGCCCGGCCACTCCCGGAAGTTGGCCGGGAACTCCCGGCACCCGAAACAGGGCTGGTGATAGCACTGGCCTTTGCGCAGGCGTCGGCGCAGGATGTCCTGGAACTTGCCGGGATTGTCGCTGGGGGCGGCCTTGTCCGTCAAATCAAAGTGGCACTCGATGACGTAGTGGACGTCCTGCAGGACCATCGCGGCCCGCTGCTGGATGTCCTCCGAGGTGTAGAGCACCGGCGGCGTGCCGCCCTTGGCCGCACTGAGGGCGGCGGAGGACAGCAGGGTGGACTTGACCTCGTTGCGCCGGATGTTGGTGAACCGGATGGGCCGCTGGGTGTACTCCTCGGTGGACGCTTCGTCCTCGGGGTCAAGGCCGAAGGGCTTGAGCAGATAGATGGCATCGATGGTGTAGCGCAGCCCGGGGTGCCAGTAGATGGCCTCCACAAGGCCCCGCGCAGCGGATGGAGTGATCATGTCGTAGCTCACACGCTCGGTCTTCATTTCCGGACGAGTGAAACAAGCATAGTCGCCCCATACCTCAATGAGCATGGACATCAGCATCGCCTCCTTTCTAGGTGAAGTTGAATTTTCAGACGAAGATGAATGTTAGCCATTGCAACCACCTCTTTCTTTTAGAAGTAAAGGCCGATGCCGGTCTCCACATCCATGGCAAGGCCGGTCTTTTCACTGTAGCAGCTGGTGTCGGTGAGGATGGCGGAACCATCGGGCCGCAGTTCCAGCGCCCCGGCGGCGTCGAGCTTGTCGAACTGGTCCTTATAGCAGGAGACGCTGTAAACGCCCAGCTTCCGCAGCAGCGTCCGGGTAACATGACCGCTGCGCAGCTGCTCACAGAGGGCCGCGCCCTCGCCGACGGGCAGATAGACCGTGCGGGCAGCGTTCTCGATGAGGCGGAATTCCTCCGCCACCTGTGCAAAGGGGAACTGGCAGCCCCGGATGCCCCGGAGAAAGGCGTCCAGAATGCCGTGCTTGTCCACGGCGTCGGGGCCGCGCAGTTCGGAGAGCTCGTTGAAGTAGAGCTGAATGGCCCGGGGCGTGTCCAGTGTGTCCTGATGCCGGGCGGTGTAATCCAGCGCGCTGACATTCTGCCTGAGCATCTGGGGCGTGGAACACTCGTCCAGCCGGAACCGGTAGACGATGCTTTCCTCTGCGCCCCGCCGCCCCTCGCGGTTGCAGCGCCCGGCAGTCTGTAAGAGCGAGTCAAGACCGCACTGCTCGCGGTAAGCGACGGGAAAATCCACGTCCACGCCCGCCTCGATGAGAGAGGTGGACACCACCCGGCAGGGCAGACCCTCTTTCAGTCGCTGGCGGATGTCGTCCAGCTGACGGCGGCGGTCGGCGGCGCAGAGCAGGGTGGTCAGGCAGTAGCTGCCCTCGGCGGGCAGAGCAGCGTAGAGCTGCTGGGCCGTCTTGCGGCGGTTGACCACGCAGAGCACCTGCGGGTGCCGGGCCAGCCGGGCGGCGAACTCCTCCTGCGGCAGGGTGCCGAGGTCTTGCAGTGTGGTGCGCCGGAGCACTTCGTAGAGGCGGGGTGCGTCGGGCGTGATCTCCTGCGGGTGGAGTTCCGGCGCAAAGCGCCGGAACAGCGGCTCAAGGGCAGGCTGGGTGGCCGTGCAGAGGACGGCCGTGGAGTGGTAATGCTGGATGAGCTGGGCGATGGCGCTGACGCAGGGGGCAAGGTAGTCGCCCGGGAGAGTCTGCGCCTCGTCGAAGATGATGACGCTGTCGGCAATGTTGTGGAGCTTGCGGCAGCGGCTGCTGCGGTTGGCGTAGAGCGACTCGAAGAACTGCACCGCAGTCGTCACCACGACGGGGGCGTCCCAGTTTTCGCTGGCCAGCATCTGGCGGTACTGGGCGGGGGTCAGGTCGTCCTGCTCAACAGTCTTGTACTCGGCGTTGGAGAAGTCGGCCAGAACATTTTCTGCGCCCAGCAGGCCCGAGAAGACGGCGGCGGTCTGATCGATGATGGACATATAAGGGATGACGTAGATGACCCGCTTCATCTTCTGGGCGGCGGCGTGCTCCAGCGCAAAGGCGAGGGAGGCGAAGGTCTTGCCGCCGCCGGTGGGTACGGTGAGGGTGTAGAGCCCCTGCGGGCCGTGAGCGCCTTTCTCGAGACAGGCGCGGAGGACGGTGTTGCGCTGGACGCTGACGGGCGAGGGCGACTCGGCCCTGAGATAGCGCTGCGCCTGTGCCGAGACGATGTCCCGCAGCGCGGCGATGTCCGTGCCGCTGCCCCGGGGTGCGGCCTTGCCGTCCATAAAGGTCTCGGTGTCGATGAAATCGGCGTCCACGAGGCAGGAGTAGAGCATCCGGGTGAAGAACGCGAGGCTCAGCGGGTCGGCGCAGGCCCACGCGGGCGGCGTCGAGGCGGGGAGCGTTACTTCCTGCCAGCCGTCGTAGGGGTCTACTGGCTTCTTGCTCCGGCCAAACAGGGTGGCGTCGCCCGGGTCATCGGCGGGGCTCCCGCCGTCGGGCAGGCCGCTGTGGTGTCCGGCCACGGCAAAGGCGGCGTGGAGATGGTGGCGGACCCAGGCCTCCTGCGCCCCGGCAGTGGAGTGGTCCACCTTGGGGCCGCCTTTGAGTCGCAGCTGGAAGGCGTCGCTGTACTTGCCGACGTCGTGGAGCCACGCGGCAAATTCGGCCTCGCTCTGCGCCCCGAAGGGGGCTGCGAAGGAACCGGCCAGTCTGGCAGTGCCGGCGAGATGGTCGTAGACGGTCTGGGTGCGGGTTCCGTCCTCGCTGATGTGGGCAAGACGTGTGGAGTGCTCCATAAAATGACCTCCTGACTCTGGTTTGCAATAAGGATACGCTTTTCAAAAAGCGGCTGTCAACAAAACGCGCTTTTCAACGAAAAATTCTGGGACTTTGCACAAAAAGCAGACGGAAAAATCTGCAATGTGCCAAAGAAGAAAGAAACGAGTTTTTCTTGTTTTTATGATAATGCAAATACTGTCCAATAAACTGGACTTTTGATTGTTTTTCAGGCAAAAATGAAAAGAGAACGGCGTTTTCTGTACTGCGGGAGGAAGACCGTCTGTCGGCAGAGAAAAAATGAAGATGTTGTGTACAACAACACCGCATTAAGATGGAATTAAGGCAGGGTTAAGAAAACTGCAAGAAAAGTGCCGAGTTATTCCATCTGGGAATGGACTTTCGGGAAAATCAAGGCGAATATCCCCCTTTTCATTTGCTGAAATCTGTTGTATTATGAATAACAGATATGGAATCTGAGCAAAATGCGCCTGGATGAAGCGCAAACAGGAATGATAAAATAAAGGGCAATAGGGGGAGAGCTACGATGGACGAAAAAGATTACGAGCTGCTGCACGCGCTGGACGAGACGCGCAACATCACCCACGCAGCGGACAAACTGTACATGACCCAGTCGGCACTTTCCAAGCGCATCAAGGCGCTGGAACAGGAGCTGGGGGTGGAGATCGTCCTGCGCTCGCGGCAGGGCATCCGCTTCACGCCGGCCGGTGAACAGGTGCTGCTCCACAGCGCTGCCGCCGCCCGCGAGATGGAAAAGATGCGCCGCCAGCTGGCCTCCATCCAGGGCGAAGCCTGCGGCACCCTGCGGGCCGGCATCTCGGTGAACTTCTCCTACTACCGCCTGCCCGAGGTGCTGACCGAGTACCACAAAGCCTACCCGAAGGTACGCCTCGACATCGCCACCGGCCACAGCCGGAACATCTACCAGCAGATGTTGGATTCTTCGCTGGACGTGGCAGTGCTGCGGGGCGAGTATCCGTGGGACGGCACCCAGTTCCTGCTCTCGCAGGAGAATATCTGCCTGATCTGCAGCGAGGAGAACAAGGACAGACCCATCTCCGATTACCTTTATATCGACCACAGCAGCGACGCCACCATCAGCGCCCAGATGGCCCGCTGGCGCTACGAGAACGGCGTGACCAACGATGTGGGCAATTTTGTGGTGGATAACATCATGGTCTGCCGCGAGATGGTGGAGCGGGGCCTCGGCTGGGCGCTGATGCCGGAAGTGGCGCTGGATAACTTCAAGGGCTATGTCAAGCCCTGCACCTTCGAGAACGGCGAGCCCTTCGTCCGGCGCACCTATATTTTCTGCCAGAGAGACGCAGCCGCCCTGCCGCAGGTGCAGCTCTTTATGGACATGCTCAAAAAGCACCGCTGAGAGGAGAAAAACATGGAAACGACTGTTTCGCTGGTCCAGATGCTGGATGCACGGGAGCGCCGGGTGCAGCATCAGCAGGAGCTGCTGGCCCGGTACCACAAGCCGCTCATCTGCTTTACCATGAATATCTGCGGCCCGATAAAGGATTCGCCCCTCATCCGGCGGGGCTTTGCGCGGGGGCGTCAGCTGCTGCGCCAGCAGTTTCTGCGGGCAAAGCTGACGCCGCTGTATCAGGACGCCGTCCGGGAAGTGACCGGCTGTGAGGCGTTCTATGTGCTGGACGCCGACCCGCTGACCATCAAGAAATTCACCACCGACATCGAGGACGCCACCCCGCTGGGGCGGCTGTTCGACATGGACGTCATCCGCCCGGACGGCCTCAAAGTGGACAGAGAAGAGCTGGACCTCGAAGGCCGCCGCTGTCTCATCTGCGGCGGGCCTGCTAAGGTGTGTAGCAGCCGCCGCATCCATACCGTGGCCGAACTGCAGGAAAAGACGACGGAGATCCTGACCGAGGCCCGGGACGTGCAGGACATTGCCGACGCGGCCCGTCTGGCCGTCCGCGCTCTGCTCTACGAAGTGACCACCACCCCGAAGCCCGGCCTTGTGGACCGGCGCAACAGCGGAAGCCACAGGGACATGGACGTCTTCACCTTCATGGACAGCGCCGCGGCGCTCTACCCCTATTTTGAAGCCTGCGCCCGGACGGGCCGCGAGACGGCGGAACAGCCCGCGCCCGAGACCTTCGCGGCCCTGCGGCCTCTGGGTTGTGAGGCCGAGGGCGAGATGCTGGACGCCACCGGCGGCGTCAACACCCACAAGGGCGCGGTCTTTTCGGTGGGCATCGTCTGCGCGGCGCTGGGACGCCTCGACCGCTCCCTCTGGGCCGAAGCAGCCCGCGTTCTGTCGGAAGTATCCGCCATGACGGCGGGCCTGACCGAGAAGGACTTTGCGGGCGTCACTGCCGAGAACGCCGCCACCGTGGGCCAGAAGCTTTATATTCAGTACAGTATCACTGGTGTGCGCGGGCAGGTGGAAGCTGGACTTCCCACGGTGCTGAATGTCGGTCTGCCGGTGCTGGAAGCCGGCCTTGCCAAGGGTTACGACTTCGACCGCGTCGGCGGCGGCGCACTGCTGGCCATCCTGGCCAACAGCACCGATACCAACATCATCGCCCGCTCGAGCCGGGAGCGTCAGCTGGCCCTCACCGAAGAGCTGAAAGCCCTTCTCGCCCAGACGCCTTACCCGGATAAAGATGCCCTCGCGGCGCTGGATGACCGGTTCATTGCAGAAAATCTCTCGCCCGGCGGCAGTGCCGACCTGCTGGCGCTGACCTGGCTGCTCCATTTTGTTACTACTGAGGGGAATATCGATGAGTGAATATACCATTTCGCAGGTCTATCCGACCGATAAAACCGTTCTGGCCCAAATCGACACACTGCTGAGTCAGGAGGGCATCCGCCGCGACGGCAATCTGGACTACATCTGCGCCATGTTCGACGAAGAATACAACGTCATCGGCACCGGCAGCTGCTTCGGCAACACCCTGCGGTGCTTCGCCGTCAGCAGCGCCCATCAGGGCGAGGGTCTGCTGAACCAGATCATCACCCACCTCATCGAGGTGCAGTGTGCGCGGGGGAATATGCACCTGTTTCTCTACACCAAGGTGAAAAGCTCCAAGTTTTTCGGCGACCTCGGCTTCTACGAGATCGCCCGGGTGGAGGATACCCTTGTCTTCATGGAGAACCGCCGCGACGGCTTCGGGGCCTATCTGCGCGATCTGGAAAAGACCAAAACCGAGGGCAAAAGTGCGGCCCTCGTCATGAACGCGAACCCTTTTACCCTCGGTCATCAGTATCTTGTGGAAAAAGCCGCTGCCGCCTGCGACACGCTCCACCTGTTCGTGGTCAGTGAGGACGCCAGCCTCGTGCCTTTCGCCGTGCGCAGGAAGCTGGTGGAGGCGGGCGTGGCCCATCTGCCCAACGTCGTGCTCCACGACAGCGGCCCCTACATCATCTCGAATGCCACCTTCCCCAGCTACTTCCTGAAGGATGAGGCAGCTGTCATCGACGGCCACGCCCGGCTGGACCTTGCCGTCTTTACGAAAATCGCGGCGGCGCTGAACATCACTGCCCGCTATGTGGGCGAGGAGCCTGCCAGTCAGGTGACGGGGCTTTACAACCAGATCATGTGCGAGCAGCTGCCCAAAGCGGGTATCGAGTGTGTCGTTGTACCCCGCAAAGAAGCAAACGGCAAGGCCATCAGTGCTTCCACCGTCCGCCAGTGCCTGCAGAGCGGCGATTGGGATACCCTCGAGACGCTGCTGCCCAAGACCAGCCTCGACTATTTCCGCAGCCCGGAGGCAGAGCCGGTGCTGGCGCGCATCCGCAATGCGGGCAATGTCGTGCATTACTGAGAAGAACTTTCTCTCTCTCTTTGTGGGCATGACAACGAAAAGCGCAAACCGAAAAAAGCAGACGCTGCACAAAGCGTCTGCTTTTTCTGTATCATTCAGTTTGTGGTCTGGGCGGCAGACTGTATCATCTTCCAGACAGACTCGATGCTCTGGCGTATCTGAGCCAGCGTGGCGATGTCCTCGTCACTCATCCGGGAAGCCGGGGGAGAGAGCACCGTCTTGGCAGAAGCCACCGTGCCGGTGAGCTGGATGTGGACGTTGTGGTCCGGGATGGTCAGCAGCACATGGATGGGCGTGGTCTTCGAGAAGAGAGCGTCCGTCGAAAAGCCGAGCACGAGGGTCGTGCCGTCGGCTGCGGCAGGGAACTGATAGTAGCGGTAGCCGTCCCGTGCGGCGGAAGGAGAGACTTTTTTCAGCCCCTTGAGCGAGAGGGTGAAGCCGGAAAGCTCCTGCAGCTCGACCTTGTTCGTCTCGACGCCCAGTACGGCGGCAGCCTGCGTCTGGGAGATGTAGTCTCCGAGGCTCCACTCGGGCAGAAGAACGCTTGCGAGGGAGAGTTTATCGGTGACAGCCTGACGCAGAACGGTGTAGAGCTGCCCGATGTCGAAGAGCGTCTCTTCCGAGTCGATATAGACCCGGGTGAAGGGGGACGTCTTGACGGAATCGTCTTCGTTGAGCTGGTAGAAGGAAAGCTGCAGCTTTCCGGGCGCATACTGCCCGCTGACGCTTCCGCTGGAAGCGTTTACCCGTTCGAGGATGTTCAGCAGCGGCGGCTTATCCGGGCTGTTGGGCGCTATCTCATACCGGAAGGTGAAGGATGCACCGGTTTGCAGAGCCGAGATTTTGCTGTGCAGCTGGAAAAAGACCACGCCCACAGCGGCCACTACAGCCACCAGCACGACCGCTAAAGCAACAAACAGCGGATTGACACGTTTTTTTGGAGATGCCATCTGCAAGACCTCCTGTCATAGACTCTATGATTATAGCATACGAGCAGGCAGACGAAATGTCAAGCCGGAACTTGACGTTATCAGACGGTCAGCGTATACTGTCTGATACATCTTATATAAGGTAAGGGGAGGCAGAGATGAAAATAGCGATACTTGGTACCAGCGGCAGCGGGAAATCCACGCTGGCAAAGTGCCTGGGAGAGAGATACGGCCTGCCGGTGCTCTATATGGATACCGTGCATTTCCTGCCCGGCTGGGTGGAGCGGCCCTTCGCCGAGGAAGAAGCCATTGTCCGGCAGTTTCTCGACGAGAACGCAGGCGGCTGGGTCATCGACGGCAATTATAGCAAGACCTGCTATGCCCGGCGGCTGGAAGAAGCGGATAAAATCATCGTGCTCTGGTTTTCGCCGCTGGTCTGCCTCTGGCGGGCGGTACGGCGCTGGCAGCAGAACAAAGGCCGTGTGAGGGAGTCGTCTGCGCCCGGGTGCAAAGAGAAGATAGATGCCGAATTTGTCCGCTGGATCCTCCACGATGGGCGTACAAAGCAAAAGCGGGCGAAGATGGAGAGGATCGGGGAAAAGTATCCGGAGAACTATATATTGATCCGGAACCAGCGGGAGCTGGATGGGTTCTTGAAGGAACTTTGAACTGGTTCTCGCGCCTGTGGCGCGGGGGTAGAGCGCTTTTGCATTGGGGCTAAGTTCTCTTTTGCGTGCCAAAAGAGAACCAGAAAAGCACCAGCGATTTCGACGCGCTGGATCCACGAGAAAGGGGCTGCTCGCCCCTTTCAGACCCCGAAGGGGAAGTCGAAGTGGAAAAATGCTAGTCGCTTCGCTTAACGCATTTTTCTCACTTCTCCGATTTGCTGCTCCGCAGCTGGTGTTACCTCTCTGCTGACGGTAAAGTTCTGCGAAAGCCTGAAATCTTCGGCGAAGCCGTAAAACGGCGGAGAGCTAAAATGCGGTTAAGAGATCTTCGTGCGAATGCACGAATCTCCAGCATTTTTGCTTGGAGCCCACTTCTTCGGAATTGTTAAGGGCGAGCAGCCCTTAACTCGTTGCGGGGAGAGTGGAGTCCAGAGGTA
>OIGM01000220.1_pt1 | contig 18334 bp, 19 predicted proteins | sample 1582261 | NCBI WGS metagenome assembly OIGM01 (sample SAMN02674607, study PRJEB24791) | human gut metagenome, SKBSTL069 | isolation source: stool | host: Homo sapiens | place: USA | reverse complement strand
GCCTGATATCCGCAATCCGCTTTTCCGAGAACCAGAACTCAAACTGTACCGTCGGATCATAAACGGCAAGATGGGGCGTGGCGGTTATCTGAAAATAGCCCGGCGTCAGCTCAATCCGCGACGGCGCTGCCGGTGCGGCAATACGGAACGATACCGATGCCGGATCGCCCTGCTGCCCCCAGGCATTTGCCGCCCGGACTGTCAGCCTGTAGTTCCCTGGCGCCAGTTGCGTGAAGCGGTATGTGGTTTCCGTCGTCCGGGCCGTGCTGACCAGCCGCTCACTGCCGTCATCCGCTGCCACGGTCAGGCGAAGCATAAAGCTCACGCCCTTCACCACCTTCGGCGTATCCCAGCGCGCCAGCACCTGGTATTCCCCGCTGTCTGCGGTGACTTCTGCGGTCAGGTGCTGCACTGCTGGCGGCGTGACACCATTCACCGTGCCGCTCTGGTCGCCGTCAAAGTGCGCCCCGTTATCCACGATGGCTTCTTTTTCCGGTACATGCTGCACGGCAGTGATGGCATACGTGCCGTCATCGTTCTCACGGATACTCACACAGCGGAACAGGCGCTGACGCAACGTCGGCAACTTCAGCCCCCACACACTGTATTCTGCAACGCCGTCAGGAACCCGATTCACTTTCACCTTAAGTCCGTCGGTGACGGACTGAACCTCCACGCTGACCGGATTGCCACTTCCGTCAACCAGGCTTATCAGCGTGGTACCGGAGGATGGCAGCGTGATTTCACGGTCGAGCGTCAGCGTCCGGGTCTGGCTGTTCACCGCCAGCACGCGACCACCGATGCTGATACCGGCATAGTCATCATCACAGATTTCAATGACATCGCCCGGTACATGGCGAAGCCCTTCGGCACCCACGCTGAAGTCCACGGTCTGCGTTTCCAGCAGTTCCGTTTTAATCAGCCACAGCCCGGCGCGGTGCGCCTGCCCCCGGCTGGTACAGCCAAAGGCATCCATCTTCGTGACGTTACGACCGTAACGGAGAATGGCCTGCGTATCTTCAACAAGCTCTGTCGCCGTCTCCCAGCCGTTATTCGGGTCAATCCAGTTCACCTCAACGGCATTATGGCGGTCCTTCAGGGCGCTGAAGCTGTAGCGGAACGGCGCGCCATCATCCGGCATCACCACATTACTGCGGTTATAGGTCCACACCTTATCCGACGGTCGGTCCTGCACGAACGTCAGCGTCTGCCCGTTCCATACCGGCATACAGCGCATCGCCGAGCAGAAATCACTGAGCACATCCCACGCCTTGCGCTGTGTGGTCAGGTACGCATTACAGGTGATGCGCGGCTCCGTGCCGCCAAAGCCGTCCGGCACTGACTGGTCGCAGTACTGGCCGATGACATACAGCGCCCATTTGTCCACATCCGCCGCACCAAGACGTTTCCCCATGCCGTAGCGCGGGTGGGTCAGCATATCCCACAGACACCAGGCCATGTTGTTGCTGTATGCTGGTTTTAACGTTCCGTCCCAGATACCGCTGTATTGTCGCGTCTGCGGGTTATAGTTCGACGGCACCTGCAGAATGCGCCCGCGAAGATGATAATTACGGCTCACCTGCTGGCTGCCGAACTGCTCCGAGTCCACCTGCACGCCGACCAGTGCCGTGTTCGGGTAGCACTGTTTCACATCGATGATTTCGGTGTATGACGACCAGAGCGTTTTGTTCTGCAGCTGGTCTGTGGTGCTGTCCGGCGTCATCCTGCGCATCCGGATATTAAACGGGCGCGGCGGCAGGTTACCCACCACCACCGAGGCCAGATACTGCGAGGTGGTTTTGCCCTTAATGGTGATGTCTTTTTCCGTCACCCAGCCACCGTTACGCTGTATCTGAACCAGCAGGCGGACTTCCGACGGATTCCTGTCTCCCTTTGAGGTGGTTTCCACCAGTGCCTGCACACCGAAGGTAAAGCGCAGACGGTCGATGTTTGCAGACGTGATGGTCCGGGTAATCGGCGTGTCGTACTTCACTTCCGTACCCAGCACCGTCTCGGAGCCGGAGGATTCAAATCCCTCCGGCGGTGTCTGCTCCTGCTCACCTGCCCGGAAAACCACCGTGACACCGGAGATATTGGTATTCCCCTCACTGTCCAGCACCGGTGTACTGTTCAGCAGCACGCTTTTTAATCCATCCACCGGACCTTCAATCGGCCCTTCGCTGATGGCATCAATCACACTCAGTAACTGCGTGGATTTCAGGTTGTCCTTCGCTTCGCGCGGGGTATGCCCCTTACTGCTGCCTTTACCCATTCCTCACGCTCCAGAAACGACAAAACCGCCCTGAGGCGGTTTCACATAAAACGTTTTTCATCAACGACCAATCACCACAACCTGACCACCGTCCCCCTCGTCTGCCGTGCTGATCTCCTGAGAAACCACGCGTGACCCCACGCGCATTTCCCCGTACAGAACAGGCAGAACATTGCCCTGGGCAACCATGTTATCCAGTGAGGAGAAATAGGTGTTCTGCTTACCGTTATCCGTTGTCTGTGTACGGGGAGTTCTGGCTTTCGGTGCCAGCATCTGCGCCACACCACCGAGCACCATACTGGCACCGAGAGAAAACAGAATGCCGGTCATACCACCGGCCCCAATGGCTGTCCCCCATGCTGCAAGGGTGGCTCCGGCGGTAAAGAATGATCCGGCAATGGCGGCTGCCCCCAGGACAATCTGGAATACGCCACCTGACTTGGCCCCGGCGACTCTAGGAACGATATGAATCACAGCGCCGTCAGGCAGATCCTCATGTAACTGCGCCGTTAATCCGGACGTGCTGACATCCTGCCCGGCAATACGTACCTGATACCAGCCGTCGCTCAGTTTCTGACGAAACGCAGGGAGCTGTGTGGCCAGCGCCCGGATGGCTTCGGCCCCCGTTTTCACACGAAGGTCGATGCGGCGGCCAAATCGTTGTAAATCCCCGTAAAGGCAGATGCGTGCCATGCCCGGTGACGCCAGAGGGAGTGTGTGCGTCGCTGCCATTTGTCGGTGTACCTCTCTCGTTTGCTCAGTTGTTCAGGAATATGGTGCAGCAGCTCGCCGTCACCACAGTAAATGGCGGCATGATTCGGCACAGATGAACCAAAACAGCACAGCAGCACATCGCCCGGCTGCGCCGCTGACAGCGGCACCTGATACAGCCCTGTGGCCTCCAGATTATCCAGATAGAGATTCTGACCGTGACGCCACCAGTCATCCTCACGATGAAAATCCGGCATCTCAATCCCCGCCAGATGGTAAGCATCCCGGAACAGCGTGTAACAGTCCGTCACCCCGTGCTCAAAGAGCCGCCCGGTAAGATGCGGCACACAGCGGAACTTATGAATCGCCCCCCGGCAGACCAGCCACCACGGCAAATCACTCTGCACCTGCAGCCGCCGGTCGGTCTCACTCAGCCAGGGCATACCACCGGGGTGGCTGTGGACCAGCGCCACAATCTCACCCTGCATCTCTGCCCGCAGCCAGTCCTCCGGCGACATCCGGAAATACTCCTCCGGCTCACCGGAGATATTCACGCAGGGAAAATATCTTTCCCCTTCCGACGTTCTCACCACGAAGCCGCACGACTCCGCTGGCGCACATCGCCGGGCGTGCGCCAGAATCGCTGATTCTGTCTCTGTCATGGGATTTACTGCGAAAGTTTGTTAATGGAAAGGAAGCCGCCAAAGTTGCCGACGTTATTGCGAAACTTACAGCCGCTCAGGCATTTGCTGCATTTATCCTTCGTGATATCGGACGTCGGCTGGTCATATTCATCCGCGACCGCCGGACCGTGATAACCGCACTCATCACCGCGATAGGTCCAGGTGCAGGTATTAGCAAGCATGATGCGCCCCGGAAAAACAGCGCCGTCCGTTTCCGTCGGCGTGGACAGTACAAAGGAGGCACTGACCGCGCTCAGTTCGCTGCACTGCTCAATACGCCAGCGGCTGATCACCTCCTGCTCCGGATCGGCGTCACTGTTTCCGTTGACGAAGTTCACCGCATCCAGAAAACGGGCGTAAACCTTACGCCTGACCACCGTTCCGCCGACCAGACTCTGCAGGTCTTCCGCCATCCCGGTGACCATACCGTACAGGTTAGAAACCGTCAGCGTGGGGCGCGTACTGGTGCCTTTGCCATTCAGTTCAAAACCGCTCCCCTGAATGGGATACGGCTGATACTGTCGCCCCTGCCAGGTGACCGGCTCACCTTTTTCGTTCTGCTCATTACAGAAAAAATAACGTTCTCCACCGACCTCTGTCAGGTCGATTTCCCAGAGCACCAAGCTGGCCGACTGCTCCGCACGGGTGCATTCATTCAGTGTTTCCTGCCGGATATCCTGCATCAGTTCACCACCTGTTCAAACTCTGCGCTGAACTCAACACGCAACATACTGACCCGCGACGACCATTTTGCGCAGGTCACCTTTATCTGCCGCCAGTCATAAGGCGGCGTCCACAGAAAGGCTTTCCAGCCTCCGTGCTCTGCCAGAAACGATTCCAGCGCCGTGGCCTCCCAACGGGGGACAGAAATCGTCACGCTGTACGTTTTCAGGTTGGCATTCAGCCCGGCAGGCGCTCGCTGGGAATAGCCATCACCAAAGCGCACCTTTCTTACAGAAGGGGCCGAAGCCACATCCATACCGGGTTTCACTTTCCAGCGGAAGGTTTTCATCGTCCACCTCCGGAGAACAGGCCACCATCACGCATCTGTGTCTGAATTTCATCACGGGCACCCTTGCGGGCCATGTCATACACCGCCTTCAGAGCAGCCGGACCTATCTGCCCGTTCGTGCCGTCGTTATTAATCACCACATGGTTATTCTGCTCAAACTTCCCGGACGCCTGCGACCGGCTGTCCGCCAGGCTGCCCGGTGTACCGACATAACCACCGGTGGCATAGCCGCGCATCAGCCGGTAGAGATTCCCCACGCCAATCCGGCTGGTTGCCTCCTTCGTGAAGACAAATTCACCACGGTGAACAATCCCCGCTGGCTCATATTTGCCGCCGGTTCCCGTAAATCCCCCTGTCGCAAAATGGAATTTCGCCGCAGCTGCCTGAATGGCTGTACCGCCTGACGCGGATGCGCCGCCACCAACAGCACCGCCAATGGCGCTGCCGATACTCCCGACAATCCCCACCATTGCCTGCTTAAGCAAAATTTCTGTCATCATGGACAGCACGGATCGGGTGAAGCTGCGCCAGTTCTGTTCACTGCCGGTCAGCATCGCCGCCATATTCTGTGCAATACCATCAAAGGTCTGCGTGGCTGCACTTTTAACCTGCGACATACTGTCCGTGGCGCTCTCTTCCCACTCACTCCAGCCGGACTTCAGGCCTGCCATCCAGTTCCCGCGAAGCTGGTCTTCAGCCGCCCAGGTCTTTTTCTGCTCTGACATGACGTTATTCAGCGCCAGCGGATTATCGCCATACTGTTCCTTCAGGCGCTGTTCCGTGGCTTCCCGTTCTGCCTGCCGGTCAGTCAGCCCCCGGCTTTTCGCATCAATGGCGGCCCGTTTTGCCCGTTGCTGCTGTGCGAATTTATCCGCCTGCTGCGCCAGCGCGTTCAGGCGCTCCTGATACGTAACCTTGTCGCCAAGTGCAGCCAGCTGGCGTTTGTACTCCAGCGTCTCATCTTTATGCGCCAGCAGGGATTTCTCCTGTGCAGACAGCTGGCGACGTTGCGCCGCCTCCTCCAGTACCGCGAACTGACTCTCCGCCTTCCACAAATCCCGGCGCTGCTGGCTGATTTTCTCATTTGCTCCGGCATGCTTCTCCAGCGTCCGGAGTTCTGCCTGAAGCGTCAGCAGGGCAGCATGAGCACTGTCTTCCTGACGATCGCCCGCAGACACCTTCACGCCGGACTGTTTCGGCTTTTTCAGCGTCGCTTCATAATCCTTTTTCGCCGCCGCCATCAGCGTGTTGTAATCCGCCTGCAGGATTTTCCCGTCTTTCAGTGCCTTGTTCAGTTCTTCCTGACGGGCGGTATATTTCTCCAGCGGCGTCTGCAGCCGTTCGTAAGCCTTCTGCGCCTCTTCGGTATATTTCAGCCGTGATGCCTCAGACTCGGCCCGATCTTTTGCTGCCATCTCACTGGCCTTTTCAAGATCTGCCTGCAACGTGGCGGCTGAAAGCCCAAGTCGCGCATTCTCTCTCTTCTCCCATGCCCCCCGGAGATTGGCAAGAAATGCTGACGTTTTACCGCGCCGGTGGCTTCGGCTCTGATACCACTGCCATTTTTTATCCGCTTCATCAAAAGCCTTTTCAGCTTTGGCGAGCATATCTGCAGAGGAGTCCGGGCGGCCAATATCCAGCACCGCATCCCACATGGATTTGAATGCCTGTGCAGTCTTGTCTGCCCAGGTCTCCAGCGTACCCATGTTATCTTTCAGTTTACGGGTCTGGTCATCAAACCCTTTCGTTGCGGCCTCGTTCGCCGCCTGCAATGCTCCGGCTTCATCGCCGGAACGCTGCAACTGAGCAACATACGCAATCTGCTCCGCCGTCACGTTATGGAACTGGCGTGCCATCGCCGTCAGCCCCGACGTCGGGTCTGTGGTCAGCTTCCCGAAGGCTTCAGCGACCTTGTCCACCTCCACGCCGGATACAGAGGAGAAACGCGCCACACTCTGGCTGATGGACGCAATCTGAGCCTCACCGCTTACCCCCGCCTTGACCAGTGCGCTGAGTGACTCGCTGGTCTGGTTAAACGTCAGCCCTGCCGCCTGCCCGGCTCTGGACAGGACCAGCATACGATCTGCCGTCAGTCCCGCCTGATTGCCGGAAAGGACCAGCGTTTTGTTGAAATCGGACAGGGTTGAGTTGCCCTGATACCAGGCATACGCCAGCGCACCGGTCGCCACCGCCAGCGAAGTGATACCAACCATCGGCAGGGTGATCGCACCGGCAAGCCCCCTGAACATGGGGATCATCCCGCCGAAGGAGTCCTTCACCTGACCACCCTGTTGCAGCAGGATGAGCCACGGATTCTGCCCCCCTGCAAGCTGCGTGGCCACGTCGGTGAACTGCGCAGGCAGCATACGCATGGCAGCTTTATACTGCCCGACGGAAATCCCCGCTTTCTGTGCAGCCAGCGCCTGCCGGTTTATTGACTGTTCAACGACTGCCGCTGTTTTTTTCGCATCACTTTCCGTACCGGAAAAATGACGCCTGACTCTGGCCATCTGCTCGTCAAATCTGGCCGCATCCAGACTTAAATCAACGACCAGATCGCCTACCGGTTCAGCCATACCGGACTCCTCCTGCGATCCCTTCTGATACTGTCATCAGCATTACGTCATCCTCCGTCATGTCCGCCACATACGGGGAAGCGGGGATAACTTCATTCCCGTCCGGGCCAAAACGAACGCCTCCGGCAAGCCCTGCCGCTTTCTGCATCAGCACATCATCTTCAGGCTCTTCGCCAGCCTCACGCCGGTTCAGCAGACTGAAATCCAGCGGATGCATATCCGGATCGCTGAAAAACAGGCTGAGCACGGTGTACGTCAGCCCGGAAAAATGCATATCCAGCAGAACATCATGAAAATAATGGGTACTGTAAAAGCGGTGCCAGTCGGCATACTCCGTGGATGACATCCCGGCAAGCATGGCGCGCCAGTCGGGTCGCCCCATCTCTCGCGCCAGTTTCAGGGCAAAACTCAGCTCACCGTCGAACACTTTCCCGCAGAAACAGGCTCTGCAGGCCCGGCGTCATCTGCCTGTTCAGGGGCATTATTCACCACAAACTCATACATTCCGGACAGCCGGTACACCACGTTTTCAGCATGAGAAATTGCCTCTGTGGGCCAGGTGGTAAGCACTTCCTGCTCAATCTGTTTAACGGCTTCATTCATGGACGGCATCTGCGTCTTCTGCGGATGGTTATGCCACAGGGACATCGCCACCACAAAAGCGCCGGTTCTGATGACGTCTTCCACAGTAAACTTCCGGTTGCTGTCGGATTCTGCCTGCTGTTTCATCAGAGCGAGATGCTCAATACGCTGCAGGGCTGACAGTTCAGAAAGCGTGACGGTCACGCCGTTATATTCAAATGATTCGGTTTTCAGGAACATCGCTGACTCTCCGGATTAACTGGCGGTGACGGTGATTTCTGCAACCGCAGCAAACTCACCATTACCGGATACGACCGGAATGTTGACCTTGCCTGCAGCAACGCCGTTCACGGTGATGGTCATACCACTGACCGACACGGTGGCTTTTGTTTTATCCGAAGACACCGCACGGAAGCTCTTGTCGGTTACGCCTTCCGGCTGGAATGCCACGGTCAGCGTGGTGCTCTGCCCTTTCACTACGGAAGCACTGGCGGGTGTCACCGTCATGCCGGTTGTCGCCGTCACCGTGCTGCGATCTTCTGCCATCGACGGACGTCCCACATTGGTGATCTTCACCGTGCGGGTAATCACTTCCTTCGCCGTCACCGCCTTACCGATACTGCTGACCCAGCCACGGAACACATCGACCGTGCCGTTCGGGAAGCGGATTTTATAGGCACGGGTATCACCTTCATTAAACCACGCCAGCAGCGCCTGCTGCCCCTGCTCTCCGGGCATCCACGCCAGCGTGAAGCTGGTATCTCCGGCAGATTTCTGCCCCTGCCCGGTCGCAGTCCAGTCTGCATCTTCATCATCGAGATAGCTGTCGTCATAGGACTCAGCGGTCAGTTCGCCGGGTGTCAGGTCTTTAACTTTTGCCAGACGCGACCAGTCAACGTCTGAAAGCGGGTTCGCATAAGGGTCACCGTTCCCCTTATAAACCCACAGTGTGGTCCCGGCCCCTTTCACCGGTGCCAGAGGATTTGGTGTTGGCATATCGTCCTCACATTTCATAGGTAATGACATAAGTCAGATCGGCTGAACTCCACAGGCCCGCATCATCGTCGCGCCGGTAGTCATAGCCACTGGCCACCATACTGGTGATCAAATCTGACAGTGCCGGGATATCGCTCATCACCGGATAAATCCGGGACTCCATCCACGCATCCAGCTCTGAATCCGGCACCTGAGCAGGCAGGAAAACTTCGATATGCAGCTCCGCCTGCCAGGTATCGCTGTCCAGCTCTTCGCCCGTGTATTCAGCGCCGGTGAGATAAACGGCAACTGCCGGAAAATCCGCCTCATCAAAAACAGCGGGGCGACCATCAAAAAGCGTCGCCCCGGTGTCATGCTTCTCCAGTGCATCCAGTACGGCTGCACGGAGTTCAGTATGTTTCATCGCTTTATTACCATTCTCAGTTGATGCTGCAGCGCATAGCCCAGCTCTTTCGGAAGACGCTCACGCCGTATCCGCTCAATATTCTGTTTAAACGCCGTGGTCAGCGGCACCGCCATCGGGATTTTCACCACATCAATGGGGTAACGGTTTTTCCCGGCCACACGCTGCATGACATGCCACCGGCCATTTTTCAGTTGCTGAATAAACGCGCCGGGAATACGACGGTTTCCCACCACAAGCACGCTGCCGCCACCTTTCAGGGCTGAACGCTGCCCCTTTTTACGACGCCTGCGTCGGGACAGGACAATCCGCGCGTTACCCAGCTTTATTACGGGCAAATCCCCCCGGTTAACTTTGATTCTGGCCTGCGGATTTTTGACCGTGGCCCTTTTCAGCCTGGCCCTTTCCTTTACCAGTTTCCGGCGTACCTTTGTCTCACGGGCAACCTGTGACGCCGACTGCGATATCGCGGATGAAGCAACGCGGTTAATGGCCATTGCGGCGGCACCAGGCACCGCCGTTTTGCTGATACGGCTGAGGTTTTCAACGGCCTGCTCAAGACCTTTTATGGCCATACATCCCCCTTTCAGCGGCGACGGTTAACGGCAGGCGGTACGCCCCGCCCAAGCCAGAGATGACAGCTTCCGCCATCATCCGGCGTAACCCGATCTACCCAGAAGTTTTCCTCACCGATGATCAGCGTGTCTCCACGCCGCAGCTGCCGCACATCATCAGTCCGGACAAACAGGGACGGGCTGGAGCCTTCAACGCGCACGCCCTGTCCGGCATAGCTGATATTTTCAGGGTCATCAAAAACACCACGTATCACCGCACCGGACTGCTCACCGGATGTAATGGTGGCTGACGTTCCCATGTACCCGCGTATCGTTTCATCAGCGCGGGCAATGGCAGCATCGAACAGGTTATCGAAATCAGCCACAGCGCCTCCCGTTATTGCATTCTGGCCAGGCCACGTTCTGTCATTTCGGCTGCCACACCGGCAGAGACACGAAACGCCGTTCCCGGCAGCACAAATGCCACAGGTTTATCCCGCGTGGCGTGAAGCGCATCAGTATGCAGCGTCACCAGTGCCACGACCGTGACCAGTTCAGCCGTATCCTGAATCACGGTATCCGGCTGCGCTGATACCACCTCATTTTCATGCCCGGTCAGCACATTTTCCCGGCTGAGAGGGGTGTCCTGACCGGCAGTTTCATCCGTGTCATCAAGCTCTTCTTCCAGCTCTGCCACACGAAGCGCCAGTTCTTCTTTCGTTCCCGTCAAACTGACATCGCGGTTCAGTTGCTCACCCAGCTCCTGAAGACGGGCAATCAGTTCATCTTTCGTCATGAACTCCTCCACAGAGAGAAAATGGCCCCGAAGGGCCATGATTACGCCAGTTGAACGGACACGAACTCATCAGGATCAGCCAGCAGCATCAGCGGTGCTGACTGAATCATGGTGAACTCACGCGCCGGATCGCCGGTGGTCACCCAGTTTTTCGGGTAACGGGCAGAGGCGTTAATGCCTTCGCGCTGTGCGTCCGCATCCTGAATGCAGCCATAGGTGCGCAGACCGCGTGCCTGAGTGTTCCCCAGCACCATCGTGTTGTCCGGCAGGAAGTTCTTTTTGACGCCGTTTTCCACGTACTGTCCGGAATACACGACGATGGCCACATCGCCATACATTCCCTTATAAGACACCGCTTTGCCCAGGTCTTTTACCGCTGTCTCCAGTTCGGAATGAGAGCCGCGACGGGTATCCAGCTTCTCCCTGACGGCTTTGAAGGAACGGAACAGCGCCCAGCCTTTCGGATCGAACACGATGATATTCACCACACCGCTGGCGTTCAGCGCGTAGGCTTCGATATCGTCGGTCGGGTCATACGTGGACTTGTCACGCTTGCTCCACTCCGTGCCGCCGGACTGCGTGATGTTATTCTCCTCACTGCGGCCCATATCCACCTCAACCGGATCGAAGGCTTCACCGGTCATGGTGTATTTGCCCTTAAGCACGGCAGAAACTGCCTGCATCTCTTCGACCTGAGCAATGGCCAGCTCTTCGTCACGCATGTTCTGCATGATGATGCGACGGCGGCGGTAAGCCGGGTCCGCCAGATTCTGCGGATCTTCATCCGGCAGGCGACGCAGGGTCATCTGCGGATTCACTTCATGCTTCGGCTTGACATATCCCGGCGTAAATTCAGAGGTGGAGCCGCCACGGGAACGGATAACCTCACCGGAAACAATCGGCGAAACGTACAGCGCCATGTTTACCAGTCCCGGAATTTGTGAGAGATAGACTTTCTCCGTGGTGAAGGGATAGCTCTCACGGAAAAAGAGACGCAGAAACAGCGGATCAAACTTAAATTTCTGCTCATTTGCCGCCAGCAGCTGGGCGGTTGTGTACATCGACATAAAAAAATCCCGTAAAAAAAGCCGCACAGGCGGCCTTTAGTGATGAAGGGTAAAGTTAAACGATGCTGATTGCCGTTCCGGCAAACGCGGTCCGTTTTTTCGTCTCGTCGCTGGCAGCCTCCGGCCAGAGCACATCCTCATAACGGAACGTGCCGGACTTGTAGAACGTCAGTGTGGTGCTGGTCTGGTCAGCAGCAACCGCAAGAATGCCAACGGCAGCACCGTCGGTGGTGCCATCCCACGCAACCAGCTTACGGCTGGAGGTGTCCAGCATCAGCGGGGTCATTGCAGGCGCTTTCGCACTCAATACGCCGGGCGCGGTTGCGGTATGAGCCGGGTCACTGTTGCCCAGCGGCTGGTAATGGGTAAAGGTTTCTTTGCTCGTCATAAACATCCCTTACACTGGTGTGTTCAGCAAATCGTTAACGGCATCAGATGCCGGGTTACCTGCAGCCAGCGGTGCCGGTGCCCCCTGCATCAGACGATCCAGCGCAGTGTCACTGCGCGCCTGTGCACTCTGTGGTGCAGCTGCCAGAATGCGGCGGGCCGTTTCCACGGTCATACCGGGGGTTTCTGCCAGCACGCGGGCCTGTTCTTCGCGTCCGTGAGCCTCCTCACAGTTGAGGATCCCCATAATGCGGCTGTTTTCTGCCGCAACCGCAGAGGTGATCTGCGCGTTCACGTCCGGCTGCGCCGCGCTGGCGTTTTCGCCCTCCGTCGCTGGCACCACGTCAGTAACGTCAGCCTGCGAAGCAGTGGCTGAAACAGTTGTTGATTGAGTCTCTTTGGTCATTCGCCCTCCTGAGAGACGGGATTTACGTGCATCCAGTGCATCACGCATAACGGTGATCGCATCGGTGCTGTTGACAAGTTCATCAGCCAGTCCGGCATCAATGGCCTCCTGACCGCTGTACACTGCAGCCTCGGTATCCAGCACAGCCTGCACAGACAGGCCGGTATATGCCGACACCTTCTGCGCAAACATCTGGCGGGTTGCGTCCATCCGGGACTGCAGTGTCTCCCGGACGTCATCCGGAAGATGGCTGTAGGGGTTGCCATCCACCTTATGGCTGCCGCTGTAAATCAGCGTGATTTCCACGCCCTGTTTCTCCAGCGCAGCACCGTAATTACTGTGAGCCATCATGACGCCGATGGAGCCTGTCCGGGCGGTCTGCGTGACCAGACGCCGGGAGGCGGCGCTGGCAAGCAGCTGACCTGCACTGCAGTTTATGTCGTTGGCCAGCGCCCATACCGGTTTTATGTCTCGCACACGGGCGATGATGTCAGCACAGTCAAATGCTCCCGCCACCATCCCGCCCGGTGTGTCCATATCCAGCAGAATGCCGTCCACCATCGGATCGCTGGCAGCCTGTTGCAGACGGGCGATAATGCCGTTGTAACCGGTCATTCCCGAATACGGCTGCAGCGCCCGTGTCCGGCTGACCAGCGTACCGGACACCGGCAGCACGGCGATGCCGTTCATGACCTGATAGCTGCGGGCCTGTCGTGGTCCGTCATCATCACCGGATAACGCCAGTGCCGCGGGTGCCTCTCCGGCAGTCAGGCTGTCGCCGGATACTGCATCCGTCAGGCGGCTGATCCCAAGCTGGCCTGCAAGCGCACAAAAGAAAACCCGCGCATAGGCGGGTTCAAGCATCAGCGGCTCATTAAAAGCCATGCTGGCAATATGCGGGAGATTACGCAGCTCTGCTGTCACTCTTCTCCTCCTCTGTTGATTGTCGCAGCCCGGATTCAAATGCCGCAGCCGCCCAGGCGGGCGGTTTAAGACCGGCTGCACGGCGCTCCATCGTTTCACGGACCTGCTGGGCAAAAATTTCCTGATAGTCGTCACCGCGTTTTGCGCACTCTTTCTCGTAGGTACTCAGTCCGGCTTCTATCAGCATCACCGCTTCCTGAACTTCTTTCAGACCATCGATGGCCATACGACCGGAGCCTATCCAGTCGCAGTTCCCCCAGGCACTGCGGGCTTCCTGAAAACTGAAGCGCGCTTTTGAAGGTAACGTCACCACGCGGCGAACGATGGCCTCTTCCAGCCAGCACAGAAACATCTGGCTCGCCTGACGGGATGCGACGAATTTTCGCCGCCCCATAAAGTGCGCCCACGACTCGTTCGCGCTGGCCCGTGCCGTGGAGTAGCTCATCTGGGCGTAATTCCGGGAAAGCTGCTCATACGAGACACCCAGCCCGGCAGCGATATACCGCAACAGTGACTGCTCAAACACGGAGTAGCCGTTATCCGTGTCCTGAGCCGTCTGCAGGTTCAGTGAGTCCCCCGGCATCAGGTGCGGCACTTTTGCGCCTCCCAGACGGACCGGTGCTGCGGCGTAATACGCGGCAATTTCACCAATCCAGCCCGTCAGCCTTTCCCGCTGCTCCTGACTGTTCGCACCCAGAATAAAATCCATCGCTGACTGCGTATCCAGCTCACTCTCAATGGTGGCGGCATACATCGCCTTCACAATGGCGCTCTGCAGCTGCGTGTTCTGTAACGTGTCGAGCATCTTCATCTGCTCCATCACGCTGTAAAACACATTTGCACCGCGGGTCTGTCCGTCCTCCACGGGTTCAAAAACGTGAATGAACGAGGCGCGCCCGCCGGGTAACTCACGGGGCATCCATGTCCATTTCTGCGGCATCCAGCCAGGATAGCCGTCCTCGCTGACGTAATATCCCAGCGCCGCGCCGCTGTCATTAATCTGCACACCGGCACGGCAGTTCCGGCTGTCGCCGGTATTGTTCGGGTTGCTGATACGCTTCGGACTGACCATCCGGAACTGTGTCCGGAACAGTCGCGACGGGCTGGTATCCCAGGTGGCCTGAACGAACAGTTCACCGTTAAAGGCATGCATGGCCACACCTTCCCGAATCATCATGGTGAACGTGCGTTTTCGCTCAACGTCAATGCAGCAACAGTCGTCCTCGGCAAACTCTTTCCATGCCGCTTCAACCTCGCGGGAAAAGGCACGGGCTTCTTCCTCCCCGATGCCCAGATATCGCCAGCTTGGGCGATGACTGAGCCGGAAAAAAGATCCGACGATATGATCCTGATGCAGCTGGATGGCGTTGGCAGCATAGCCGTTATTGCGTACCAGATCGTCCGCGCGGGCATTGCCACGGGTAAAGTTGGGCAGCAGGGCTGCATCCACACTTTCACTCGGTGGGTTCCACGCCCGCAACTGCCCTCCAAATCCGCTGCCACCGCCGTGATAACCGGCATATTCGCGCAGCGATGTCATGCCGTCCGGCCCCAGAAGGGTGGGAATGGTGGGCGTTTTCATACATAAAATCCTGCAGGTCCCCTGCGTCGCTGTGTCATGCCGGTCTGCACTTCCAGCTCCGCAATGTATTTTTTCAGGTCAGACACGGAAGTGGCCGTAAACTCCACCCTTCGTCCGTCTTTCTGTACTGTTGCCACCCGTTTACCTGTCATCAGGTCATGCAGTGCCGCACGGGCAGCGGCAAGTTCTTCCTGTCGCGTCATTCATCCTCTCCGGATAAGGCACGGGCGTAATCTGCCAGTGTTTTCTTGTTGGTTGCTGCACCATCCTCTTCCTGCAGGCTCGCCAGCAGCGCACTGAGATCCAGCTGCCAGCGGGAAATACTGATGCGCAGCGCCGCCAGCGCATAAACGAAGCAGTCGAGTGCCTCATTGCGTCGCTTTTTGCTGTCCCACAGTATTTTTTTCCTGCCATCCACCCATTTTTCGACCTGCTCTTCAGCCGTCAGCTGCTGCGCTTCGGTCAGATCAAAAATATCCGGGTTATTCGGGAAGTGAACGGCACCGGGAAGCGGTTCATCCCCTTCCGGCGTCAGTGTGAAGCGGTTATAAATCTGCTCTTTCGCGGTATCCGTACCGATTTCGGTAAGGTAAACCCCGTTTTTGTTTCGCTTACGTGGCATGCTGGCCACCGGCTTTCCGTAGACGGATGCCCCTTTAATAGGGATCACCCGGAACAGCCCATGTTTTTTCGAGCGTTCATACACAATGGTCGGGTCAATCCCGCCAGTATCCCAGCAGATACGGGATACCGACATCTCTGCACCATTCCGGCGGGTATAGGTTTTATTGATGGCCTCATCCACACGCAGCAGCGTCTGTTCATCGTCGTGGCGGCCCATAATAATCTGCCGGTCAATCAGCCAGCTTTCCTCACCCGGCCCCCATCCCCATACGCGCATTTCGTAGCGATCCAGCTGGGAGTCGATACCGGCGGTCAGGTAAGCCACACGGTCGGGAACGGGCGCTGAATAATGCTCTTTCCGCTCTGCCATCACTTCAGCATCCGGACGTTCGCCGATTTTCGCTTCCCATGTCTCACCGAGCGTGGTGTTCACGAAGGTTTTACGTTTTCCCGTATCCCCTTTCGTCTTCATCCAGTCTTTGACAATCTGAACCCAGGTGGTGAACGGGCTGTACGCCGTCCAGATGTGAAAGGTCACACTGTCCGGTGGCTCAATCTCTTCACCGGATGACGAAAACCAGAGAATGCCATCACGGGTCCAGATCCCGGTCTTTTCGCAGATATAACGGGCATCAGTAAAGTCCAGCTCCTGCTGGCGGATGACGCAGGCATTATGCTCGCAGAGATAAAACACGCTGGAGGGATCATCCGGCGTCCATTTGAGGCCAAACGGCGTCTCTTTATCGCCAAATTTAAGGTACTGCTCCTCCCCGCAGTGCGGGCAGGCAACATGAAAACGCATAAAATGCGGGGATTCACTGGCTGCACGCTCAATCTGGCAGGTGCCTCTCACTTTGGGCGTGGAGCCACGGATGGACTTTGGCCAGACCGAGCCTTCAATACGCTTATCGCCCAGGAACGTCGGAGAGCCTTCCTGTTCAATATCATCATCAAAGGCAGCAAGTTCATCATAACCCGCCACATCCACCGACTTTTCACGGTAGTTTTTTGCCGCTTTACCGCCCAGGCACCAGAAACCACGCCCATTGGTGAAACGCTTCATGGTGAGCGTGTTATCCCGGTGCTTTTTGCCATACCACGGGGCCAGCGCCAGCAGCGACGGAATATCACGAATAGTCGGCTCAACGTGGGTTTTCATAAAGTTCTCGGCATCACCATCCGTCGGCAACCAGATAAGGGTGTTGCGCTGCTTATGCTCTATGAAGTAGGCATAAACACCCAGCAGCATTTTGGAATAACCAACACGGGCAGACTTCACCACATTCACCTCACGGATGTAGTCGCTGCCCATCGCATTCATGATGGCCCGCTGAAAGGGCAGTGTTTCCCAGCGCCCTTCCTGGTATGCGGATTCTTTCGGGAGATAGTAACTGGCATCCGCCCATTCAACGGCAGTCTGTGGCTCCGGCCTGAACAGGGCTCGCAGCCCGGCGCGTACATCACGCCGCAGAATATCAATCTGACTGTTCGATATATTCACTCAGCAACCCCGGTATCAGTTCATCCAGCGCGGCTGCTTTGTTCATGGCTTTGATGATATCCCGTTTCAGGAAATCAACATGTCGGTTTTCCAGTTCCGGAAAACGCCGCTGTACCGAGAGAGGGATCCCGTCAAGAATACTGGCAATTTCACCTGCGATCCGTGACAGCACGAAAGTACAGAATGCGGTTTCCACCACCTCTGCGGAGTCTCTGGCATTCTTCAGCTCCTGTGCGTCGGCCTGCGCACGCGTAAGTCGATGGCGTTCGTACTCAATAGTCCCAGGCTGGAGATCTGCCTCACTGGCAGCCCTGTAATCCTCAACCTCTTTACGGAGTTTTTCATTTTCGATATCAGCTTCCCTCTGCGCATACCACTGAATTGCCATGGCGGTATCAAATACAGATTCAACGCCCTTACCACCTCCGGAGACGCAAGGGAGTCCCTGAGACTGCCAGCGTTCAATCGTTCGCGGATCCACGTTGAAAATTTCGGCAAGTTTCTTTTTATTAACCTTCATGAAACAGTCTCACAATAAATACAGGGGCCGACATGAAAGTGCCCGAAAATGACTTTTTTAGGCGTTTTCATGTCGGACCTTTTACGGATTCGATATTAGAAAAAACAAATAGTTATGTTCGAGAAGTACCGACATGATTTTCCCCAGAAAATTTTCATAAATAGCGAAAACCCGCGAGGTCGCCGCCCCGTAACCTGTCGGATCGCCGGAAAGGACCCGAAAAATGATAATAATTATCATCTACATATCACAACGTGCATCTACGCCATCAAACCACGTCAAATAATCAATTATGACGCAGGTATCGTATTAATTGATCTGCATCAACTTAACGTAAAAACAACTTCAGACAATACAAATCAGCGACACTGAATACGGGGCAACCTCATGTCAACTAAGAACAGAACCCGCAGAACAACAACCCGCAACATCCGCTTTCCTAACCAAATGATTGAACAAATTAACATCGCTCTTGAGCAAAAAGGGTCTGGGAATTTCTCAGCCTGGGTCATTGAAGCCTGCCGTCGGAGACTAACGTCAGAAAAGAGAGCATATACATCAATCCAAAGTGATGATGGATGAACATCCCGGTTTCTTCCACCATCGCACCGGAAAAGCGACTATGAGGGTAACCCTGCGTATGTCAGCACAGTAAAACCCGGTGTGCATCGTTTTTGATTGTTCCCGCACACTCACGCAGAAGGAATTCCCCGTCGGGCTACGGTCATGGTTAATGCG
>OIGM01000086.1_pt1 | contig 41292 bp, 20 predicted proteins | sample 1582261 | NCBI WGS metagenome assembly OIGM01 (sample SAMN02674607, study PRJEB24791) | human gut metagenome, SKBSTL069 | isolation source: stool | host: Homo sapiens | place: USA | reverse complement strand
GGGGGTGCAGGGGGCGGCGGCGATTGGCCGCCCCCTGCGCGCTCCCTGCGCCAGTCACTTTATATGGCATTACTCATAAAAGGAGCGCAACAAGAACTGGATCTCACAAACGCATTAAGTAAATACCAATCATTCCTTCGGTTTAAACCGCAGCAACCGGTTGGCGTTACTCACTACGGTAATCGACGAGAGCGCCATTGCCGCTCCGGCGACCACCGGGTTAAGCAGTGTTCCAGTGAACGGCCACAAAATACCGGCGGCGACCGGAATACCGATACTGTTGTAGATAAACGCGCCGAGCAGGTTCTGCTTCATATTGCGCAGCGTTGCGCGGGAAATCGCGAGCGCATCCGCAACACCCATCAGGCTATGGCGCATCAGGGTAATCGCCGCGGTTTCAATGGCAACATCACTGCCGCCACCCATCGCAATACCGACATCCGCCTGAGCCAGCGCTGGCGCGTCGTTAATGCCGTCGCCCACCATTGCCACCTGACGTCCTTCACTTTGCAGACGTTTGATCGCTTCGGCTTTACCGTCCGGTAGCACCCCGGCTATCACCTCATCAATCCCTGCTTCTTTGGCGATCGCATTGGCGGTGGTTGGGTTATCCCCGGTTAGCATCACCAGACGATATCCCGCTTTATGCAGGCGTTGCAGCGCCGCCACGCTATCACTACGCAATGGATCGCGTACAGCCAGCAGGGCTACCGCTTTCCCGTCAACCGCCAGCAGCACAGGCGTTGCCCCTTGTGATGCCTGAGCTGAAATATCTGCCTCAATCGCTTTAGTATCAACTTGCTGGTCATTTAACAGCGCCTGATTGCCCAGCAATACCGCATGACCTTCAGCTTCACCGCTCACACCCAGCCCGCGCAATGTGCGGAAACCGTTGACCTGCGGTAGCTGCATATCACCTGCTTTATCGAGGATCGCCCGTGCCAGCGGGTGGCTGGAACCTTGCTCCAGCGCCGCCGCCAGACGCAATGCCTGCGCTTCATCAACATCAGCAAATGTTTTTACTGCGACAACCTGCGGCTTCCCTTCGGTCAGCGTCCCGGTTTTATCGAACACCACGGTGTCGAGCGTACTGGCGCGTTGCAGCGCGTCGGCGTCCCGCACCAGCACACCAAACTCAGCCGCCCGCCCGACGCCCGAAATAATCGACATCGGCGTCGCCAGTCCCAGCGCACACGGACAGGCGATAATCAGCACCGTGGTGGCAATCACCAGGGTATAGACAATCTGCGGTGCCGGACCAAAGAAATACCAGATTGCCGCACTGATCAGCGCAATGACTACCACTACCGGCACAAACACGGCGGAGATTTTATCCGCCAGTTGACCGATTTCTGGCTTGCTGCTCTGGGCCTGTCGCACCATGCGAATGATCCGTGACAGCGTAGTATGGCTGCCGACCGCACTGGCACGAAACAGCACACTGCCGTCCTGTACCACTGTCCCGGCATGGACGCTATCGCCTTCGCCTTTTTGCTGCGGGATAGGTTCGCCCGTCAGCATCGCTTCATCCAGCCACGCTTCGCCTTGGGTAATCTCACCATCTACCGGCACACGGTCGCCGGTCGTCAGGCGCAGTAACATACCTGGCTGAACATCTGCCAGCGGCACGTTTTTTTCACCTTCGTCGGTGACCAGGCGCGCCGTCGGTGGGGTTAAATCGAGTAATTTCTCCAGCGCCTTAGAAGAACGCTGACGCGCGCGCGCTTCCAGCATATGGCCGAGATTGATCAGACCGATAATCATCGCGCTGGCTTCGTAATAAAGATGTCGCGCTTCCATCGGGAACCACTGCGGCCACAGGTTGACGCTCATCGAATAGAGCCACGCCACGCCAGTACCTAGCGCCACCAGCGTATCCATCGTCGCTGCACCGTTCAGCAGGCTTTTCCATGCACTACGGTAAAAATGGCCGCCGGCGAAAACCATCACTGCCAGGGTTATCAGGCCGATAACTAACCACAAGCTGCGGTTGTCAGCGGTGACCATCATGTTATCGCCGAGCATCCCCCAGACCATCACCGGGATACCCACCGCCAGTGCGACAATTGCCTGCCAGCGGAAGCGCTTCATCGTAGCGACTGCGGTTTCCTGCTGGCGCTCGCGGCGTTTAGCGTCATCTTCAATCGCTTCCGCGCCGTAGCCCGCTTTTTCCACCGCCTGCACTAAATCTTGTGGGGAGGCACTGCCCATCACCAGCGCAGTACGCTCCGCCAGGTTTACCCGTGCCTGAGTGACGCCCGGTACGCTTTGCAACGCATTTTGTACGCGGGTGACACAGCTGGCGCAGCTCATGCCGCTCAGCAGCAACTGCTGGCTGTCATCGTCATCGGCGGTCGCTGCCGGAAGCGCCTCAGAAACCGCTGTCAGTGCTTCCGACGGGATTGATGACTCCGCCAGCGGTTTAGCCTTTGGGTGGCTTACAGATGCGTCATAACCCGCTTGTTTGATGGTTTCGATCAGCTGTTCTGCACTGGCAGTCCCGGTAACGTGCGCTTCAGTGACAGACACATCCGCCTGCTCAACATCCGGGCGCTGTTCGAGACTTTCTTTCACGCGTTTAACGCAGTGACCGCAGGACAGGCCGTCCAGGGTCAGGTCGATAGTTTGTGACATAAAACACTCCTTTTAAGACAGTTTTGACTGGCTGTGATAAAGGTTAAACCTTCCAGCAAGGGGAAGGTCAAGAAATTAATAAACCAGGCGGGTAAAAGTCCGTAAAGATTAAAAAATCGGCTCGATTTGCATCAGGATTAGACATTTATCTCTTTGTTTTCCTGTAGTTAAGTTGCGGGTGCTAAGTTAAATCAGGATGCCTGAAAATCGGCACCGGGGTGAGGAATTACCTCCCGCATCTATAAAAAGGAGTTAACAAAAGATGTTAGATGCAAACAAATTACAGCAGGCAGTGGATCAGGCTTACACCCAATTTCACTCACTTAACGGCGGACAAAATGCCGACTACATTCCCTTTCTGGCGAATGTACCTGGTCAACTGGCAGCAGTGGCTATTGTGACCTGCGATGGCAACATCTATCGCGCGGGTGATAGTGATTACCGTTTTGCGCTGGAATCCATCTCGAAAGTCTGTACGTTAGCCCTTGCGTTAGAAGATGTCGGCCCGCAGGCGGTACAGGACAAAGTTGGCGCTGACCCGACCGGATTGCCCTTTAACTCAGTTATCGCCTTAGAGTTGCATGGCGGCAAACCGCTGTCGCCACTGGTAAATGCTGGCGCTATTGCCACCACCAGCCTGATTAACGCTGAAAATGCCGAACAACGCTGGCAGCGAATTTTACATATCCAACAACAACTGGCTGGTGAGCAGGTAGCGCTCTCTGACGAAGTCAACCAGTCGGAACAAACAACCAACTTCCATAACCGGGCCATTGCCTGGCTGCTGTACTCCGCCGGATATCTCTATTGTGATGCAATGGAAGCCTGTGACGTGTACACCCGTCAGTGCTCCACGCTCATCAATACTGTTGAACTGGCAACGCTTGGCGCGACGCTGGCGGCGGGTGGTGTGAATCCGCTGACTCATAAGCGCGTTCTTCAGGCCGACAACGTGCCGTACATTCTGGCTGAAATGATGATGGAAGGGCTGTATGGTCGCTCCGGTGACTGGGCGTATCGCGTTGGTTTACCGGGCAAAAGCGGTGTAGGTGGCGGTATTCTGGCGGTCGTCCCTGGCGTGATGGGAATTGCCGCGTTCTCACCACCGCTGGACGAAGAAGGCAACAGTGTTCGCGGTCAAAAAATGGTGGCATCGGTCGCTAAGCAACTCGGCTATAACGTGTTTAAGGGCTGATCATGATGAACACGGAAGGTAATAACGGTAACAAACCCCTCGGTCTATGGAACGTCGTTTCCATCGGTATTGGGGCAATGGTGGGGGCGGGGATCTTCGCGCTGCTGGGGCAGGCTGCGTTGCTAATGGAAGCCTCGACCTGGGTCGCCTTTGCATTTGGCGGTATTGTGGCGATGTTTTCCGGTTATGCCTATGCGCGCCTGGGGGCGAGCTATCCCAGCAATGGCGGTATTATCGACTTCTTTCGTCGCGGATTAGGCAACGGCGTCTTTTCGCTGGCGCTCTCGTTACTGTACCTGTTGACGCTGGCGGTGAGCATCGCCATGGTCGCCCGTGCTTTTGGCGCTTATGCCGTGCAGTTTTTGCATGAAGGCAGCCAGGAGGAGCACCTTATATTGCTCTACGCGTTGGGGATCATTGCGGTGATGACGCTTTTCAACTCCTTAAGCAACCATGCGGTAGGGCGGCTGGAAGTGATCCTCGTCGGCATTAAAATGATGATCCTGTTATTGCTGATTATTGCCGGTGTCTGGTCGCTGCAACCGGCGCATATTTCTGTCTCTGCGCCCCCCAGCTCCGGTGCGTTCTTCTCCTGTATCGGGATAACCTTCCTTGCCTATGCGGGCTTTGGCATGATGGCGAACGCGGCGGATAAAGTGAAAGATCCGCAGGTCATTATGCCACGGGCGTTTCTGGTGGCGATTGGCGTTACCACGTTGCTTTATATCTCGCTGGCGCTGGTTTTGCTTAGCGATGTATCGGCTTTAGAGTTAGAAAAATATGCCGATACCGCCGTAGCGCAGGCAGCTTCTCCGCTGCTCGGGCATGTGGGTTATGTGATCGTCGTCATCGGCGCTTTACTGGCGACGGCTTCAGCCATCAACGCGAACCTGTTCGCCGTGTTTAACATCATGGACAACATGGGCAGCGAACGCGAACTGCCGAAGCTAATGAATAAATCCCTGTGGCGGCAGAGTACCTGGGGCAACATCATTGTCGTGGTGCTGATTATGCTGATGACGGCGGCGCTGAATTTAGGCTCACTCGCCAGCGTTGCCAGCGCCACCTTTTTGATCTGCTATCTGGCGGTGTTTGTGGTGGCGATCCGCCTGCGTCATGATATTCACGCCTTGTTGCCGATTCTTATCGTTGGTACGTTGGTGATGTTGTTGGTGATCATTGGCTTTATCTACAGCCTGTGGTCCCAGGGCAGCCGTGCGTTGATATGGATTATTGGTGCAATCTTACTCAGCCTTATTGTGGCAATGGTCATGAAGCGCAATAAAACCGTATAACACCTCTCTGTGCGCAGTACAGCCTGTACTGCGCCTTTGTCTTTAATTCAAATTACCTTTCTTATTCCTTTAATAAATAAGTCACAAAAAATGATATATACGCGATAAATCTGTGATGCTAATCACTTATTGCCGTGGATTATTCTTAATGTGTATGATGGTAATCTAAAAGTCGTAGTGTATTCTAAATAAATAACGTATAAGCTTTTTAGCTGCATTTCTTTGCCAATATCAATGATCGACAAAAGAGATGCACAAGTTATTACCCTTCTTAATAAAATGAGACTAGTTATAAAAACCAGTTAAAATAATGACCTGGAAGGAAGTGACTTATCTATGGCGCGATTCCAGTTTAAAAGCCGTAAAAATAATGGGTTTATTTTTTTAATAAGTTTTATGGTGATGGGAGAAGCTACAATTGCTGCACCGCTGCCACAATGGGCGAACGCCCCAGCGGTAACGCCAGTTGCCCAATTATCTTTACAGGAAAGTATATTACGCGCCTTTGCGCGAAATCCCGACGTCACTCAACAGGCGGCGCAGATAGGTATTGGCGAAGCGCAAATTGATGAAGCCAAAAGTGCCTGGTATCCGCACGTTGGATTAACCGGCAATGCGGGACCGTCCCGACAAACGGACTCCAGTGGCAGGCTTGATAACAACGTTTCGTATGGCATAACCCTGACACAGCTGGTGTATGACTTTGGTAAAACTAACAACGATATCAAACTGCAAACTGCCGCCCGTGACAGCTACCGCTTTAAATTGATGGCAACCTTAACCGATGTTGCAGAGAAAACGGCGACTGCCTATATGGAAGTCAGTCGTTATCAGGCTTTGTGCGATGCGGCTCAACGCAATATTCACTCGCTGGAAAACGTCTACAACATGGCAGCATTGCGTGCTAACGCTGGCCTGAACTCGTCGTCGGATGAATTACAGGCCCAGACGCGCATTGCCGGAATGCGCTCAACGCTGGAGCAATATCAGGCGCAGATGGCAAGCGCCAAAGCGCAACTGGCGGTGCTCACTGGCGTACAGCCGGAGGCGATAGCCGCGCCACCTGCTGAATTAGCCGAGCAGCCGGTATCGCTGAAAAATATTGATTACCAGTCCATCCCGCTGGTGCTGGCGGCAGAAAACTTACGCCAGTCAGCACAGTACGGCGTGGAAAAAACGAAAGCGCAATACTGGCCAACGCTGAGTATTCAGGGGGGCAAAACGCGCTACCAGACCAGCGACCGCTCGTATTGGGATGATCAGCTACAACTGAACGTTAACGCGCCGCTGTATCAGGGCGGCGCGGTTTCTGCCCAGGTGCAACAGGCTGAAGGGCAACAAAAAATCTCTGCCTCGCAGGTCGAACAGGCAAAACTGGATGTGCTGCAACGAGCGTCTGTGGCATATGCCAACTGGACAGGCGCACGGGGTCGTGAAGAGGCTGGGTTAGCGCAATCTGAAAGTGCGCACAGAACGCGAGATGTCTACCAAAATGAATATAAATTGGGTAAACGCAGCCTGAATGATCTATTAACCGTCGAGCAAGATGTCTTTCAGGCGCAATCGGCTGAAATAAATGCCAATTATGATGGCTGGGTCGCCGCAGTGAATTATGCCGCTGCGGTTAATAACCTTATTCCATTAGCGGGAATTAAACAGGGCTTATACAACGACTTACCCGACTTGAAATAATCCTGCCATTATTAATATCAGGTATGCATCGTTGTTGAGTGATTACCTTTGTCTTATTTAGATAAATGGACTCGCTAAGGATGTGCGCCATTTATCAGGAATGCCATTATGAGCCTGATTATTGATGTTATTTCGCGAAAAACATCCGTCAAACAAACGCTGATCAATCCTGGCGACGTTACGGTTGTCATTTATGAGCCCTCTGTGGTGCAGGTTCATGCTCAGGCATCTGCCGTTGCGCGTTATGTTCGTGACGGAAATGACTTGTTGATCTATATGCAGGACGGCACGGTGATCCGCTGCAACGGTTATTTCCTGCAAGCGGCAAATACCAGCGAACAATCCGAACTGGTGTTTGTCGATGGTCAACAACTGACCCACGTAACATTTGCCGATACCGCGGCAGGTGGATTAGCGCCCGTGGAGCTGACCGCTCAGACCACCGCAATTGAAAGCATTGCGCCGTACCTTGATATCGTCGGCCAGACGACGGCTTTCCCGTGGGGATGGCTGGCGGGGGCGGCGGTAGGTGGCGGCGCGCTTGGCGCTTTACTGGCAAGCGGTGGCGATGATGACTCAAAAACTGAAGTGGTTAACAACCCACCGCCAGCCGAACCCGGCAACGCCACGCCATCGTTTTTGGTAACCGATAATCAGGGCGATCAACGCGGTATTCTTTCCGCCAACGATACCACCGATGACACTACGCCAACCTTTAGCGGCAGCGGGCAGGCGGGGGCGACCATCCAGATTAAAGACAGCAATGGTGACACCATCGCCAGTACTCAGGTCGGTAGCGATGGACGCTGGAGCGTCGATTTGCCCACGCAAAGCGCGGGCGAACATACCTGGTCAGTGGTGCAAATCGTCGGCAGTACCATCACTGACGCCGGTTCGATAACGTTAACCATCGACAATAGTCAGGCCAGCGTGCAGGTTGCCACCACCGCAGGCGATAACATTATTAACGCCAGCGAACAGGCCGCCGGGTTTACGCTTTCTGGCACCAGTAGTCATCTGGCACAGGGAACAGAACTCACCGTTACGCTAAACGGCAAAACCTACACCACCAGCGTAGGCGCTAACGGTGCCTGGAGCGTGCAGGTACCGACCGCCGATGCGCAGGCGTTAGGCGAAGGGAATCAGGCAGTGCTGGTCAGCGGGAAAGACGCCACAGGCAATACCGTCACCGGCGTGCAACTGCTAACGGTCGATACCCAACCGCCAACGCTTGCCATCAACACCATCGCTCAGGACAACATCATCAGTGCTGCGGAACATAACGTCGCGCTGGTACTGAGCGGCACGTCGAATGCAGAAGCGGGGCAAACCGTAACACTGACCGTCAACGGGAAAAGCCATACAGCAACCGTCGGTAGCGACGGAACCTGGCAAGTGACGCTGCCTGCCACGGAAGTCCAGGCGCTGGCGGAGGGTAATTACGCTGTCAATGCCAGTGTCAGCGATCGGGCAGGGAACAGCACCAGCCACAGCGCGAATTTCACGGTAGATACCTCAGCACCCGTGGTCAGTGTTAATACCGTAGCGGGCGACGATATTCTTAATAATGCTGAGCAGGCCGTCGCGCAGATCATCTCCGGACAAGTCAGCGGTGCTTCTCCTGGCGATACGGTAACGGTGAAATTGGGCACTCATGTCCTGACGGGCATTGTGCTGGCAGATGGCAGCTGGAATGTGGCGCTGGACCCAGCGGTAACCCGCACGCTGGATCGCGGAGCCAATACGATTTTCGTCACCGTGACAGATACTGCAGGAAATACCGGCGCGGCGTCTCGAGCAATCACGCTGGTCGGTGTTTCTCCGTTAATCACCATTAACACCGTCTCCGGCGATGACATTATCAGTGGCGCAGAAAAAGGTGCGCCACTGACCCTTACCGGTAGCACTCAACAGGCCGAGACAGGACAAACCGTCACAGTAACCCTGGCTGGACAGAGTTTTACCACTACCGTGCAGGCTGATGGCTCCTGGAGTCTGACGGTACCTGCCGCCGCGATGGGAAATCTGCCTGACGGCGCGGTGGCGATTACCGCTTCTGTGACGGATCTCAGCGGCAATACCGGCAACACCTCCCGCACCATTACCGTCGACAGCCAGGCCCCGGCGTTGAGCATCGATCCACTGACCGCTGATAACATCATTAACGCCGCCGAAAGCGGGCAGGATTTGCCCATCACCGGCACCACCGACGCTCAGCCAGGGCAGACGGTGACCGTTACGTTGAATGGGCAGACGTACCAGGGCGTCGTGCAGCCAGACGGCACCTGGAGCGTGACCGTTCCCGCCGCCAACGTTGGCGCACTGGCTGACGGCAACGCCACCGTCACCGCCAGCGTGAACGATATCGCCGGTAACCCGACCAGCGTCTCACGCGTGGCGCTGGTCGATGCCACGCCGCCGGTGGTAACCATTAATCCGGTGGCGACCGATAACGTCATCAACACGCCGGAACACACCCAGGCGCAAATCATCAGCGGCACGGTTACTGGCGCTCAGGCGGGCGATATCGTCACCGTGACGCTGAATAATGTGGATTACACAACGGTGGTGGATGGTTCCGGCAACTGGAGCCTGGGCGTTCCGGCTTCCGTTGTCAGCGGACTGGTGGATGGCAGTTATCCGATCAACGTGTCAGTGACTGACCGCGCCGGAAACACGGGCAGCCAGTCATTGACCGTCACGGTCAATACTGCCGCGCCCCTTATCGGCATTAACAGCATTGCGGGCGATGATGTGATTAACGCCAGCGAAAAAGGGGCCGATCTCCAGATCACCGGCACCAGCGATCAGCCTGTTAATACCGCCATCACCGTGACGCTGAACGGGCAAAATTACACCACCACGACCGACGCCTCCGGCAACTGGAGCGTCACCGTTCCGGCATCGGCGGTAACCGCACTGGGCCAGGCCAACTACACGGTAACGGCGGCGGTGACGAGTAATATCGGCAACAGCAACACCGCAAGCCATAACGTGCTGGTCGACAGCGCGCTGCCCGGCGTGACCATTAACCCGGTGGCAACCGACGATATTATTAACGCCGCCGAAGCGGGCGTTGCGCAAACCATTAGCGGGCAGGTTACTGGCGCGGAAGATGGCGACACGGTAACTATTACGTTGGGCGGTAATACTTATACGGCGACGGTGGGCAGCAATTTCACCTGGAGCGTGAGCGTTCCGGCGGCAGATATTCAGGCGCTGGGTAATGGCGATTTAACGGTGAGTGCCTCAGTCACCAATCAAAACGGCAACACCGGCAGCGGCACGCGGGATATCACCATCGACGCCAATCTGCCCGGCCTGCGGGTCGATACGGTGGCGGGCGATGATGTGGTCAATATCATCGAGCACGGGCAGGCGCTGGTGGTCACCGGCAGCAGTTCGGGGCTGGCAGAAGGCACGCCGCTTACCGTCACGATTAATAATGTGGAATACACCACCGCGGTGCAGGCCGATGGTAGCTGGAGCGTGGGCGTCACTGCGGCGCAGGTTAGCACCTGGCCTGCGGGGACGGTTAATATTGCTGTATCCGGGGAAAGTAGCGCCGGAAACTCGGTGAGCATTACGCATCCGGTGACGGTCGATCTCACTCCGGCGGCGATCGCCATCAACACCATCGCCACGGATGACGTGATTAACGCCGCAGAAAAAGGCGCTGATTTAACCCTTTCCGGCACCACCACTAACGTAGAACCCGGTCAAACCGTCACCGTCACCTTTGGCGGGAAAAATTACACCGCCAGCGTAGCAAGCGACGGTAGCTGGACTGCCACCTTACCTGCCGCCGATCTGACAGCATTACCAGAGGGCAGCGCCTCCGCGCAGGCCAGCGTCAGCAATATTAATGGCAATAGCGCCTCGGCGGTGCATAACTACAGCGTCGACAGCAGTGCCCCGACCATCATTATCAATACCGTCGCCAGCGACAATATCGTCAACGCCAGCGAAGCCGATGCGGGTGTGACGGTGAGCGGCAGCACCACCGCTGAAGCGGGGCAGATTGTTACGGTAACGCTCAATAGCCCGACCGTGCAGACCTATCAGGCAACGGTGCAGGCGGACGGCAGCTGGAGCATCAATATTCCGGCGGCAGATCTTGAGGCATTGACCGATGGCAGCCACACCCTGACCGCCACGGTCAATGACAAAGCGGGCAACCCGGCGAGCACCACGCATAATCTGGCGGTGGATCTCACCGTTCCGGTACTTACCATCAACACCATTGCGGGCGACGATATTATTAACGCCGCCGAACACGGGCAGGCGCTGGTGATTTCCGGTTCCAGCACTGGCGGAGAAGCGGGGGATGTCGTCACCGTCACGCTAAACAGTAAAACCTACACCACGACGCTGGATGCCTCCGGCAACTGGAGCGTCGGCGTTCCGGCGGCGGATGTCACGGCGCTGGGTAGCGGCCCGCAAACCGTGATGGCGACCGTTACCGATGCGGCAGGTAATAGCGACAGCGAAACGCACACGGTCACCGTTAACCTTACCGCGCCAACCATTGGCATTAACACCATCGCTACCGATGACATAATTAACGCCACCGAAAAAGGCGCGGATCTGCAAATTTCCGGCACCAGCAATCAGCCAGCGGGCACCACTATTACGGTGACACTGAACGGGCAAAATTACACCGCCACGACCGATGCTTCCGGCAACTGGAGCACCACGGTGCCAGCCTCCGCTGTCGGTGCGCTGGGCGAAGCCAGTTACACGGTGACGGCGAACGTCACCGATAGCGCGGGCAACAGCAATTCCGCCAGCCATAACGTGCAGGTCAATACCGCGCTGCCTGGCGTCACCATTAATCCGGTGGCGAGCGACGATATTATTAATGCCGCCGAATCGGGCGTGGCGCAAACTATCAGTGGGCAGGTGACGGGCGCGGCGGCGGGCGATACCGTCACCGTGACACTTGGCGGGAAAACTTACACCGCTACCGTGCAGGGGAATTTAAGCTGGAGCGTGGACGTTCCGGCGGCGGATATTCAGGCCATCGGTAATGGCGATCTCACGGTTAACGCCTCAGTGACCAACGGCGTGGGTAATACCGGCAGCGGTTCGCGCGATATTACTATCGACGCCAATTTGCCAGGTCTGCGCGTCGATACCGTGGCGGGCGATGATGTGGTTAACAGCATCGAGCACGGTCAGGCACTGGTGATAACCGGTAGCAGCAGCGGGCTGGCGGCGGGCGCGGCGCTGACGGTGGTGATCAATAACGTCACCTATGGCGCGACAGTATTAGCCGATGGCACATGGAGCCTTGGCGTTCCGGCGGCAGATGTGGGCAACTGGCCTGCGGGGACGGTGAATATCACGGTAAGCGGCACTAACACCGCCGGAACAACTACGACAATCACCCATCCAGTCACCGTCGATCTGGCAGCGGTGGCGATCTCCATTAACACCGTTTCCGGCGACGATGTGATTAATGCCGCTGAAAAAAGTGCAGATTTAACCCTTTCAGGCAGCACCTCCGGCGTGGAAGCGGGGCAAACGGTCACCGTTACCTTTGGCGGGAAAACCTACACCGCTACCGTAGCGGGCGATGGTAGCTGGACAACCACCGTACCTGCCGCCGATCTCAGCGCGTTACGCGACGGCGACGCCACGGTACAGGCCAGCGTCAGCACTATTAACGGCAACACGGCTTCGGCAACCCACGCCTACAGCGTCGATGCCACGGCCCCGACGCTTGCCATCAATACCATCGCCACCGACGATATTCTGAACGCCGCCGAGGCGGGCAATCCGCTAACCATCAGCGGCAGCAGTAACGCCGAAGCGGGGCAGACGGTAACCGTCACGCTTAATGGCGTGACTTACACCGGCACCGTCCAGGCTGACGGAAGCTGGAGCGTCAGCGTACCGACGGCGGATCTCAGCAATCTGACCGCCAGCCCGTACACGGTCAGCGCCTCGGTAAACGATAAAGCGGGTAACCCGGCGACCGCCACTCACGGCCTGGCGGTGGATCTCACTGTTCCAGTGCTGACCATCAACACCGTCTCCGGCGATGACATTATTAACGCCGCCGAACACGGACAGGCGCTGGTGATCTCCGGCTCCAGCACTGGCGGGGAAGCGGGCGATGTCATCACCGTCACGTTAAACAGTAAAACCTATACCACCACGCTGGACGCTTCCGGCAACTGGAGCGTCGGCGTTCCGGCGGCAGATGTCACTGCGCTGGGCAGCGGCCCGCAAACCATTACTGCCACCATTACGGATATCGCGGGTAATAGCGATGACGCCAGCCGCACGGTCACCGTGAATCTGACCGCGCCAACCATTGGTATCAACACTATCGCCAGCGATGACGTGATTAACGCCACGGAAAAAAGCGCGGATCTGCAAATCACCGGCACCAGTAATCAACCCGCAGGCACCACAATAACGGTGACGCTGAACGGGCAAAATTACACCGCGACGACCGATTCCTCCGGCAACTGGAGCGCCACGGTGCCAGCCTCGGCGGTTAGCGCGCTGGGGGAAGCCAGTTACACGGTAACCGCGAACGTCACCGATAGTGCAGGCAACAGCAATTCCGCCAGCCATAACGTGCTGGTCAACAGCGCGCTGCCTGCCGTCACCATTAACGCGGTGGCGACCGACGATATTATTAACGCTGCTGAATCCGGAAACGCGCAAACCATCAGCGGCCAGGTCACGGGCGCGGCGGCGGGCGATACGGTCACCGTTACGCTGGGCGGCAACACCTACACCGCCACGGTGCAGGCTAATTTAAGCTGGAGTGTCAGCGTTCCGGCGGCAGATATTCAGGCCATCGGCAACGGCTCTCTCACCGTAAACGCCTCGGTGACCAACGTCGTCGGCAACACCGGCAACGGTTCGCGAGACATCACTATCGATGCCAATCTGCCTGGCCTGCGGGTCGATACCGTGGCGGGCGATGATGTTATTAACAGCATTGAGCACAATCAGGCGCTGGTGATCACCGGCAGCAGCAGCGGATTAACGGCGGGAACGGCGTTAACGGTCGAGATTAACAACGTTACTTATGGCGCGACGGTATTAGCCGACGGCACGTGGAGCCTCGGTATTCCGGCGGCAGACGTCAGCAACTGGCCTGCGGGTACGGTGGATATTACGGTAAGCGGCACCAACAGCGCCGGAACAACCTCCACCATTACCCATCCGGTTACCGTCGATCTGGCTGGGGTCGCCATCACCATTAACACTCTCTCTGGTGATGATGTGATCAACGCCGTCGAAAAAGGCGAAACGCTGGTCGTAAGCGGCAGCACCAGCGGTGTGGAAGCTGGGCAAACGGTGACTGTCACCTTTGGTGGCAAAAATTACACCACCACTGTGGAATCTAACGGTAGCTGGACGGTGAATGTGCCGCCTGCCGATCTCGCTGCGCTACCGGACGGCGCGGGCAACGTGCAGGCGAGCGTCAGTAATATTAACGGCAACAGCGCCCAGGCGGATCGCGCGTATAGCGTTGATGCCACCGCGCCGCTTGTGACCATCAACACCATCGCCAGCGACGATATTCTTAACGCCGCCGAAGCGGGATCGGCGCTGACCATCAGCGGCACCAGCACGGCAGAAGCCGGGCAGACGGTGACCGTGACGCTTAACGGCGTCAATTACAGCGGTAACGTGCAGGCAGACGGAAGCTGGAGCGTCAGCGTCCCGACCGGCGATTTAGCTAACCTCACTGCCAGCCCCTATACGGTGAGCGCAGCGGTCAGCGACAAAGCCGGAAATCCGGCTTCAGCAACACATAATCTGACGGTGGACCTTGCCGCTCCGGTTGTCACCATTAACACGGTGGCGGGCGATGACATCATCAACGCCACAGAACATGCACAGGCGCAGATTATCAGCGGCTCGGCAACGGGCGCGACTACCGGTAACACGGTTTCCGTGACCATTGGCACGACCACCTACACCACCGTGCTGGACGCCAACGGCAACTGGAGCATCGGCGTGCCTGCCAGCGTGATTTCCGCACTGGCGCAGGGCGATGTCACCATTACCGCCACGGTCACCGACTCCGCAGGCAACAGCGGCACGGCCTCGCACACTGTCACCGTGGCGCTCGGCGCTCCGGTGCTCGCCATTAACACCATCGCCGTTGATGACATCATTAATGCCACGGAGAAAGGCGCGGATCTGGCGATTTCCGGCAGCAGCAACCAGCCTGCGGGTACGCAGATAACCGTTACGCTCAACGGGCAAAATTACACCACCACTGCCGATGCATCCGGTAACTGGAGCGTGACCGTTCCGGCGTCACGGGTGAGCGCCCTCGGTGAAGCCACTTACACGGTGACCGCCGCCGCTACTGACTCTGATGGCAACAGCGGTTCCGCCAGCCATAACGTGCAGGTTAATACCGCGCTGCCGGGCGTCACCATTAACGTGGTGGCAACGGACGATATTATTAACGCCGCCGAAGCGGGCGTGGACCAGACCATCAGCGGGCAGGTGACGGGTGCTACGGCAGGCGACACGGTGACCGTCACGCTCGGCGGGGCGACGTACACCGCCACGGTGCAGGCGAATTTAAGCTGGAGCGTCGATGTTCCGGCAGCCGCTTTACAGGCGCTGGGCAACGGCGAGCTGACCATTTCGGCTTCGGTAACGAACAGCGTAGGTAATACCGGTAACGGCACGCGTGAAATCACCATCGACGCGAATCTGCCCGGTCTGCGGGTCGATACCGTGGCGGGCGATGATGTGGTCAATATTATCGAGCACGGACAGGCGCTGGTGATTACCGGCAGCAGTTCCGGTCTGGCGACGGACAGTAACGTCACGCTGACCATTAACGGGCAAACCTATGTTGCGGCGGTACTGGCGGATGGCTCATGGAGCGTCGGCGTTCCGGCGGCAGATGTCAGCGCCTGGCCTGCGGGGACGGTCACGATTACGGCGAGCGGTAGCACCACAGCCGGAAATCCGGTCAGCGTTACGCATCCGGTGACTGTCGATCTCACTGCGGTGGCGGTCAGCATCAACGCCATTACTGCCGATGACGTGATTAACGCTGCCGAAAAAGGCGCGGCGTTAACGCTCTCTGGCAGCACTTCTGGTGTGGAGGCCGGGCAAACGGTCACCGTCACCTTTGGCGGCAAAACCTACACTGCAAGCGTCGCGGCGAATGGTTCCTGGAGCACCTCGGTTCCGGCGGCAGATATGGCGGCCCTGCGTAATGGCGATGCCAGCGCACAGGCCAGCGTCAGCAATGTTAACGGCAACAACGCCACTACTACCCACGCTTACAGCGTCGATGCCAGCGTGCCAACGGTGACCATTAACACCATTGCGGGCGACGACATTCTTAACGCCGCCGAAGCGGGTGCTGCGCTGACTATCACTGGCAGCAGCACGGCGGAAGCGGGGCAGACGGTGACCGTCACCCTCAATGGTGCAAACTATACTGGCACCGTACAGACGGACGGCAGCTGGAGCATCAGCGTACCGCCAGCCGACTTAAGCGCCCTGACCGCCAGCAACTACACCGTTAGCGCGGCGGTGAGCGACAAAGCCGGAAACCCGGCCTCGGTTAATCACAACCTGACGGTGGATACTTCCGTTCCGGTCGTCACCATCAACACGGTGGCAGGCGATGATGTGATCAACGCGACGGAACACGCCCAGGCGCAGATCATCAGCGGCTCCGCCACGGGTGCGGCAACCGGTAGCACCGTGACGGTGACTATCGGCACAAATACCTTCACCACCGTGCTGGATGCCAGCGGTAACTGGAGCGTCGGCGTTCCGGCAAGCGTCGTCTCGGCGCTGGCGAACGGCACGGTGACCATTAACGCCAGCGTCACCGATGCCGCCGGAAACAGCGGCAGCGCCACGCATCAGGTGACGGTCAATACTGGCCTGCCGTCAATTACCTTTAACGCCATCAGCGGCGATAACGTCCTGAACGCCGATGAAAAAGGCCAGCCGTTGACCATTAGCGGTAGCAGTACGGGGTTGGCGACCGGCGCACAGGTTACCGTCACACTCAACGGTCATAACTACAGCGCTACCACCGACGCGGCGGGCAACTGGACCTTAACCGTGCCGGTGAGCGATCTGGCGGCTTTAGGCCAGGCCAACTATATCGTCAGCGCCAGCGCCACCAGTGCGGCAGGTAACACCGCCAGCAGCCAGGCGAATTTACTGGTCGACAGCGGCCTGCCGGGCGTCACCATCAACACCGTGGCAGGCGACGATATTATCAACGCCGCCGAAGCGGGAGCCGCTCAAACCATCAGCGGGGTGGTGACTCGCGCCGCCGCTGGCGATACGGTCACCGTGACGCTTGGCGGCAACACTTATACTGCACAAGTTCAGGCCGATTTAAGCTGGAGCGTCAGCGTTCCGGCAGCCGACCTCCAGGCGCTGGGCAATGGTGATTTGACCATTACCGCCTCGGTCACCAACGCGAATGGCAACACCGGCAGCGGCACGCGGGATATCACCATTGATGCCAACCTGCCGGGGCTGCGCGTGGATACGGTGGCGGGCGATGATATCGTCAACAGCATTGAACACGGGCAGGCGCTGGTGATCACCGGCGGCAGCAGTGGTCTGAATGCCGGTGTGCCATTGACGATCACGATTAACGGTACGGCTTATTCCGCCACGGTACAGGCGGACGGAAGCTGGAGTGTCGGCATTCCGGCGGCAAACGTTAGCGCCTGGCCAGCGGGAGCATTAACCGTTGAGGTAGACGGGCAGAGCAGCGCCGGAAATCCGGTCGGCGTCAGCCATCCGTTCACTGTCGATTTAACGGCGGTGGCAATCAGCATCAGCACCGTTGCCAGCGATGACGTAATTAATGCCGCCGAGAAAGGCACCAATCTGACCCTTTCCGGCAGTACCAGCGGGATTGAGAGCGGGCAAACCGTCACCGTCACTTTTGGCGGTAAAACCTACACTGCAAGCGTCGCCGCCAACGGGAGCTGGAGTGTAAACGTTCCGGCGGCAGATCTGGCAATTCTGCCAGACGGCGCGGCGAACGTGCAGGCTAGTGTCAGCAGCGCGAGCGGTAACAGTGCCTCGGCGACCCATGCGTATAGCGTTGACGCCAGCGCACCGACGCTCACCATTAACACCATTGCCAGCGACGATATTCTTAACGCCACGGAGGCGGGAAGCCCGCTCATCATCAGCGGCACCAGCACCGCCGAAACCGGGCAGACGGTCACCGTCACCCTTAACGGCGCAACCTACAGCGGTAATGTGCAGGCAGACGGTAGCTGGAGCGTCAGCGTTCCCCCTTCAGCCTTAGGCGCGCTGAGCGCAAGCAATTACACCGTCAGCGCCACGGTCAACGACAAAGCGGGCAACCCCGGCAGCGCCAGCCATAATCTGGCGGTAGACACCACCGCGCCGGTTCTCACCATTAACACTGTGGTGGGCGATGACATTATCAACGATGCCGAACATGCGCAGGCGCTGGTGATCTCCGGCACCAGCACGGGCGGGGAAGCGGGCGATGTGGTGAGCGTTGTGCTCAACGGCAAAACCTACACCACCACCCTGGATGCCTCCGGTAACTGGAGCGTTGGCGTTCCAGCGGCGGATGTTGCGGCACTCGGTAGCGGTGCGCAGACCATCACCGCCAGCGTCAGCGATCGGGCAGGCAACAGCGACGACGCCAGCCGCACCGTGACCGTCAGTCTCACCGCGCCAGTGATTAGCATCAACACCATCGCGGGCGATGATGTGATCAACGCGACGGAAAAAGGATCTGATCTGGCGCTTTCCGGCATCAGCGATCAGCCAGCGGGCACGGCGATCACCGTCACCCTGAACGGACAAAACTACAGCGCCACCACCGACTCTTCTGGCAACTGGAGCGTCACCGTGCCCGCCTCGGCGGTCAGTGCGCTGGGCGAAGCCTCCTACAGCGTGACGGCGAGCGTCACCAATGCTCAGGGTAACAGCAGCACCGCCAGCCATAACGTGCAGGTCAATACCGCGCTACCGGGCGTCACCATTAATCCGGTAACGACGGACGATATTATTAACGCCGCAGAAGCAGGCAGCGCGCAAACTATCAGCGGCCAGGTAACCGGTGCGGCGGCGGGCAGCACCGTCACCGTTGAACTGGGCGGTAAAACTTACACCGCCACCGTCCAGGCTGATTTAAGCTGGAATGTGAGCGTACCTGCCGCCGACTGGCAGGCGCTGGGTAACGGTGAGTTAACGGTTAATGCCTCGGTGACCAACGCCGTTGGTAACACCGGTAGCGGCACGCGCGATATCACCATCGATGCCAGTCTGCCTGGCCTGCGGGTGGATACCGTCGCGGGTGATGATGTGGTCAATATCATCGAACACAGTCAGGCGCAGGTGATCACCGGTAGCAGCTCCGGCTTTGCGGCGGGCACGGCGCTGACCGTAGTGATAAATAATCAAACTTACGCCGCCACGGTGCTGGCGAACGGCAGCTGGAGCGTCGGCGTTCCTGCGACGGATGTCAGTAACTGGCCTGCGGGAACGCTGAATATTACCGTTAGCGGCGCGAACAGTGCCGGAACGCAAACCAGCATTACCCATCCGCTGACCGTTGATCTCACCACCGTCGCCGTCAGCATAAACAGCATCACCAGCGATGATGTGATTAACGCCGCCGAAAAAGGCGCGGCGCTAACGCTCTCCGGCAGCACGTCCGGTGTCGAAGCGGGGCAAACCGTTACCATTACTTTTGGCGGCAAAACCTACACCACCACGGTGGCGGCTAACGGTAGCTGGAGCACCACCGTTCCGGCTGTGGATATGGCGACCCTGCGTGACGGCGATGCCAGCGCCCAGGTGCGGGTGACTAACGTCAATGGCAACAGCGCCACGGCAACGCATGAATACAGCGTCGATAGCGCCGCGCCAACGGTGACCATCAACACCATTGCCAGTGATAACATCATCAACGCCAGCGAAGCGGCGGCGGGCGTGACGGTATCCGGCACCAGCACGGCGGAGACGGGGCAGACGCTGACCGTCACGCTTAACGGCACTAACTACCAGACCACGGTGCAGGCAGACGGCAGCTGGAGTTTAACGCTGCCCGCCAGCGACTTAACCGCACTTGCCAATAACGGCTACACCCTGACCGCCTCGGTCAGCGATTTGGCGGGTAACCCTGGCAGCGCCAGCAAAGGTGTGACCGTCGATACCACCGCGCCCGTCATCAGTTTCAACACCGTGGCGGGCGACGATGTGATTAACAACGTCGAACACACTCAGGCGCAGATTATCAGTGGCACCGCCACAGGCGCGGTGGCGGGCGACCGCCTGGTGGTGACCATCGCCGGGCAGCAGTATGTCACCAGCACCGATGCCAGCGGCAACTGGAGCGTTGGCGTGCCTGCCAGCGTGATTTCCGGCCTTGCGGACGGCACGGTGACCATCAGCGCCACCATTACCGATAGCGCAGGCAACAGCAGTACGCAGACGCACAACGTGCAGGTAAACACGGCGGCAGTGTCGCTCTCGGTCAGCACCATCAGCGGCGATAATATTATTAACGCCGCCGAAGCAGGCAGTGCGCTGACCCTGAGCGGCACCGGAACGAACTTTGCCGCAGGTACAGTAGTGACCGTGTTGCTTAACGGCAAAGGCTACAGCGCCACCATTCAGAGCAACGGGAGCTGGAGCGTGAACGTGCCGGCGGCAGACGTCGCAGCACTCAGTGATGGCACCAGCTACACGGTTAGCGCCTCCGCGCAGGACAGCGCCGGAAACAGCGCCACGGCCTCACGCAGCGTGGCGGTGGATCTCACCGCGCCGGTTATCAGCATAAACACGGTTTCAACGGACGACCGACTCAACGCCGCCGAACAGCAGCAGCCGTTAACCCTTAACGGCTCGACTAGCGCGGAAGTGGGGCAGACGGTCACCGTCACCTTTGGCGGCAAAACCTATACCGCCACGGTTGCCGCCAATGGCACCTGGGCGCTTAACGTGCCTGCGGCGGATCTGGCCGCGCTCGGGCAGGGTGCGCAGACCATTACCGCCAGCGTGAACGATCGCGCCGGTAACCCCGGTCAAACCACGCACGCCCTGACCGTCGATACCGTTGCGCCAACGGTCACCATCGCCACGGTGGCGGGTGACGATATTATCAACAACGCCGAGCAGCTTGCCGGGCAGACCATCAGCGGCACCACCACCGCCGAAGTGGGCCAGACGGTGACCGTTACCTTTAACGGTCAGAGCTGGACTGCAACGGTCGGCAGCGGCGGAAGCTGGTCGGTGTTTATTCCGGCGCAGCAGTTTGCCGGATTAAGCGACGGCAGCTACACCATTAGCGCGACGGTTAGCGATCAGGCCGGAAACCCCGGCAGCGCCAGCCGTGGCGTGACGCTGAACGGCGACGTCCCCTCCGTCACCATCAACACCTTTGCGGGCGATGATGTGGTGAATGCAGCGGAGCACGGCTCGTCGCTGGTGATCAGCGGCACCACCACCGCCCCAGTCGGGCAGACGCTGACCCTGACCTTAAACGGCAAAACCTACACCACCACGGTACAGACCGGCGGTAGCTGGAGCTACACCCTCGGCAGCGTCGATGTCACCGCGCTGGCGGACGGCAATGCCTACGTGATTAACGCCTCGGTGAGCAACGCTATTGGCAACACCGGCAGCAGCAATCACACCATTACTGTCGATCTCAGCGCCCCGGCGATGGGTATTAATATCGATTCCCTGCAAGCCGACACTGGCCTTAGCTCCAGCGACTTTATCACCAGCGTCAGTCCGGTGGTGGTCAACGGCTCGCTCACCGCCGCGCTTGCCAGTAACGAGACGGCACAAATCAGTATCGACGGCGGCGTAACCTGGACCACGCTCACCGTTACCGGCACGACCTGGCGCTATAACGACAGCCGCACGCTGACCGATGGCAGTTATCTCTATCAGGTGCGGGTGATTGACGCGGCGGGCAACGTCGGTGCCACTGACAGCCAGAATGTGGTGATCGACACCATCGCGCCAGATCCCGCGGTGAAAACCATCGCCATCAACGCGATCACCACCGATACTGGATTGATTACTAACGATTTTGTCACCAGCGACACGACGCTTGCGGTAAGCGGCACGCTGGGGGCGGCGCTTTCTTCCGGTGAGTTCGCGCAAATCAGCATTGATGGCGGCACCACCTGGCAGAATCTTTCGGTAAGCGGTTTGACCTGGACATATCTTGACGGGCGGACGCTGAGCGATGGCAACTACAACTATCAGGTGCGGGTTATCGACACCGCCGGAAATATCGGCGCGACCGCCAGCCAGATAGTCACTGTGGACACCACCGCGCCGCTGGCGAGCAAAACCATCGCCATTGCGGGCATCAGCGATGACACTGGGTTAAGTAGCAGCGATTTTGTTACTCGCGACACCACGCTGACCGTGCGCGGCACGCTCGGCGCGGCGCTTGCCGCCGATGAACGGGCGCAAATCAGCCTTGACGGCGGTGTCACCTGGACCACGTTAACCGTTATCGGCACCAGCTGGAGCTATGCCGATGGTCGCACACTGACCGACGGCACCTGGAACTACACGGTGCGGGTGGTGGATCTGGCGGGGAACGTTGGGCAGACCGCAACGCAAAATGTGGTGGTCGACACCACCAGCCCGGAAGCGGCGAAAAGTATCACCATTACCGGTATCAGCGATGACACCGGAGCCAGCAGCAGCGATTTTATTACCAGCGACACCTCGCTTACCGTGCGCGGCGTATTGGGGGCGGCGCTCGGCGCTAACGAGTTCGCGCAAATCAGTACCGACAACGGCGCAACCTGGGTGAACGTAACGCTGGCGGCAGATGGCCTGAACTGGAGTTACGTTGACGGACGCACGCTAACGAATGGCACGACGACCTGGCAGGTGCGGGTGGTCGATCTGGCGGGCAACGTTGGCGCAACCAGCAGCCAGTCGGCGCAGATCGACACCGTTAACCCGGCGCAGGTGTTGACCATCGCCAGCATCAGCACCGACACGGGGAGTTCGGCAACTGACTTTATCACCAGTGACACCACGCTCACCCTAACCGGTTCGCTGGGGGCGGGGCTTGCCAGCGGCGAAGTGGCGCAGATTAGCCTCGATGGCGGCGCGACCTGGATCACACTCACCACCAACGGCACGCAGTGGACCTACACTGACAGCCGCACGCTGACCGACGGCAGCTATGTTTATCAGGTGCGGGTGCTGGATCTGGCGGGGAACACCGGCCCGGTGGTGTCGAAAACGGTGGTGGTCGATACGATTAACCCTACCGCCACGCCGACCATTGTGTCGTATACCGATGATGTCGGGCAGCGGCAGGGGACATTAAGCAGTTCGCAGGCCACCGACGACACTACGCCGTTGCTGAACGGCGTGCTCTCCGGCCCGCTTGCCAGCGGTGAAGTGGTTTACCTCTACCGTAACGGCCTGCTGTTAGGCGCGGTAACGATGGTCGGCGCACTGAACTGGACCTACAGCGACAGCGGGCTGGTGAGCGGTGCCTACACCTACAGTGCGCGAGTGGTGGATCTGGCGGGGAATATCACCGCCTCCAGTGATTTTGTCCTGACGGTCGATACCTCTATTCCGACCACGCTGGCGCAAATTACCAGCCAGACCACGCGCGATACCACGCCGATTATCAGCGGGGTAATCACGGCGGCACTCGCCAGTGGGCAGTATGTTGAAGTGGTGATCAACGGCAAAACCTACACCTCTGAACCGGGTGGCGCGGTAGTGGTCGATCCGGCGCACAACACCTGGTATGTACAGTTGCCGGATACCGACGCGCTGGCGGCTTCTGCGACCGCCTATAACGTCACCGCGCAGGTAAAAAGCTCGGCGGGCAACGGCAATAACGCCAATATTAGCAACGGCACGGTGACGGTTAACGCGGCGATTGATTACACACCGACCTGGACCACCGCCAGCAAAACCACCGCCTGGGGATTGACCTACGGCCTTGACTCGCACGGGATGTGGACGGTGCTGGCAAACCAGCAGGTAATGCAATCGACTGACCCACTCACCTGGTCGAAGACCGCGCTGACGCTGTATCAGAGCGGCAACAACTACGCCACCAGCTCCATCGCCGATTACGACCGTAACGGCACGGGCGATCTGTTTATCACCCGTGATGACTACGGTACAGGCTATATCAACGGCTTTACCAATAACGGCGATGGCACCTTTTCCAGCGCTATTCAGGTCACCGTCGGCACCCTGACGTGGTACGGCTCGATTGTGGCATTTGATAAAGAGGGCGACGGCTATCTCGACTTCTGGATTGGCGACGCGGGCGGGCCGGACTCCAACACCTTCTTGTGGAACAACGCAGGTACGCTGGTAGGTAACTCCACCACGTCGAACAGCGGCGGTAGCGCCACGGTGGGCGGGGCGGTGACAGGGTATCTTTCGCTCAACGAAGGTTCTGGTGTCGATCTGAACAATGACGGCAGGATCGACCTGGTTCAGCACACCTACAACCTGAACAACTATTACACGCTATCTTCGCTCATCAACCAAGGGAATGGGACGTTTGTCTGGGGGCAGAACACCACCAATACCTTCCTGAGCGGGGCGGGCAGTGGCGCTATGAGCAGCAGCGTTTCCATGACCTGGGCCGATTTCGATGGTGACGGCGATATGGATCTCTTCCTGCCTGCCAGCCAGGGAAGAGCTAACTACGGCTCGCTGTTATTCAACACCAACGGCGTACTGGGTAGCCCGGTGGCGGTGGGCGCAACGGCAACCACCTATGCCAGCCAGTTTAGCGTGGCGGTGGACTGGAACCATGACGGCCTGATGGATATCGCCCGTATCGCCCAGACCGGGCAGTCGTATCTTTATACCAACGTCAGCAATGCCAGCAACTGGACACAATCGGCCCTCGGCGGCAGCCAGAGCGGTACCACCAGCGGCGTGGCGGCAATGGACTACGACTGGGACGGCGCGGTGGATGTGCTGGTGACCAAACAGTCGGGCAGCGTCTATCTTATTCGCAACACCAACACGGTGAGCTACGGCACCTCGCTGCACCTGCGCATCACCGATCCTAACGGCATTAACGTCTATTACGGCAATACCGTAAAACTGTACAACTCGGCGGGAGTGCTGGTCGCCACGCAAATCATCAACCCGCAGTCGGGGATGGGGGTTAACGACACCTCGGCGCTGGTCAACTTCTACGGGCTGAATGCCGGAGAAACCTACAACGCGGTGCTGATCAAATCCACTGGCACCACCGCCAGCAATATCGACCAGACGGTCAACACCAGCTGGGGCGGCTTACAGGCCACCGATGCCACTCACGCTTACGACCTCAGCGCCGAAGCAGGCACCGCGAGCAACAATGGCAAGTTCGTCGGCACCGGCTATAACGACACCTTCTTTGCCACCGCAGGCACCGACACTTACGACGGTTCCGGCGGCTGGGTGTACAGCTCCGGCACCGGAACCTGGCTTGCGAACGGCGGCATGGACGTGGTTGATTTCCGCCTCTCGACGGTGGGCGTGACCGCGAACTTAAGCAGCACCGCCGCGCAGGCCACCGGCTTTAACACCTCGACATTTACCAATATCGAAGGGATATCCGGCTCGAATTTTAACGACACTCTGACCGGCAGCAGCGGCGATAACCAACTGGAAGGGCGCGGCGGTAACGACACGCTCAACATCGGCAACGGCGGCCACGACACCTTGCTCTATAAACTGCTCAACGCAAGCGACGCGACCGGCGGCAACGGCTCGGATGTGGTGAATGGCTTTACGGTAGGGACATGGGAAGGCACCGCCGACACCGATCGCATTGATATCCGCGAGTTGTTACAGGGCAGCGGCTACACCGGCAACGGCAAAGCCAGCTACGTCAACGGCGTGGCAACGCTGGATGCGCAGGCCGGAAACATCGGTGATTTTGTCAAAGTCACCCAGAGCGGCAGCGACACCATCGTGCAGATCGACCGCGACGGCACGGGCGGCACTTTTGCGGCAACTAACGTGGTCACGCTGACGGGCGTGCATACCGACCTCGCCACTTTGCTGGCGAATCATCAGTTGATGGTGGTGTAGAGAATGAAAAAAAATGCCCAGTCCGTGGAAGCCTGGCTGGAGGCGATGATCGCCGTGGCGCGCTATTACCGCCTTGATTTTTCTCAGGAGAATGTGCGCGCGACCGTCAACTGGGAGCGCGACAGTAAGCGGGAGGAGTTACTCACCGACATGGCGCGGCAGTTGGGGATGGGGCTTCGGCTGGTGGAGTTCTCCACCGACTCGCTCAACCCCTGGCGGCTGCCGTTGATCGCCGTTTTTGATAATCAACAAATTGGCGTGATCACCCGCCGCGATAATCACGACAATATCAGCGTTCAGTTCAGCGGTGACGAAGGGCTGGAAACCACGCTTAACGTTACGGATATTGAAGATAACATCGTCGAACTGGCGCTGTTGCGCCCGCTCAGCGCTATTCCTGACGCGCGGGTAGACGACTATATTCGCCCGTATCAGGCGAACTGGTTCTGGAATCTCTCGCTAAAAGACTGGCGGCGCTATGGCGATATTATGCTGGCGTCACTGGTGGCGAACGTGCTGGCGCTTGCGGCGATGATTTTCTCGATGCAGGTTTACGACCGGGTGGTTCCGGCGCAGTCCTACCCGACGCTGTGGGTGCTGTTCGCCGGGGTGATGATGGCGATCCTGTTTGAATTCTGTATGCGCATGGTGCGCACGCACCTTTCCGATGTGATTGGTAAGCGGGCAGATCTGCGCATTTCGGATCGCGTTTTTGGTCACGCATTACGGCTGAAAAATAACGTGCGATCGAAATCCACCGGATCGTTTATCTCGCAGATCCGCGAACTGGAATCGGTGCGGGAGCTGATCACCTCCACCACTATTGGTGCAGTGGCGGATCTGCCGTTCTTCCTGCTGTTTGTCTTTATTTTGTGGATGATTGGCGGCTGGCTGGTGCTGGTGGTTTTGCTGGCGCTGCCGTTATTGGTGATCCCCGGCCTGCTGGTACAACGCCCGCTGGCGCGGCTGGCGAACGAAGGGATGCGCGAGTCGGCGGTGCGTAACGCTACGCTGGTGGAAGCCGTGCAGTCGATTGAAGACATTAAACTGCTGCGCGCTGAACAGCGTTTTCAGAATCAGTGGAATCACACTAACGACGTGGCCTCGTCCATCAGCATGAAGCAACGTTTTCTCACCGGGCTACTGCTCACCTGGACGCAGGAAGTGCAATCCATCGTCTACGTCGTGGTGCTGTTGGTGGGCTGCTTTATGGTAATGAACGGTGACATGACTACCGGCGCGCTGGTCGGGACGACGATCCTGGCTTCGCGCACCATCGCGCCGCTGTCGCAGATATCCGGTGTGCTCTCGCGCTGGCAGCAGGCGAAAGTGGCGCGCAACGGACTTGATGAACTGATGAAGCGCCCGGTGGATCAGCCGGAACACGGCAAACTGGTGCATAAAGCGGTGCTACACGGCAATTATCAGTTCAGCAACGCTATCTTTTATTACGATGAAGAAGAGAAAATTGCCGATGTGGCGATTGGCAAACTCAACATCCAGGCCGGAGAGAAAATCGCCATTCTCGGGCGCAACGGCGCGGGTAAATCAACGCTACTGCAAATGCTCGCCGGAATGCGTATCGCCCAGCAGGGGCAGGTGCTACTGGATAACATCAGTATCGGGCAGCTTGATCCGGCAGATCTGCGCCGCGACATGGGGCTACTGAGCCAGACCGGACGACTGTTTTTCGGCTCGCTGCGGGAAAACCTGACGATGGGGATGCCGGAGGCCAGCGATGAAGATATCGAACGCGCATTAACCCTCAGCGGGGCGCTGCCGTTTGTGCAGAAGCAGAAAAACGGCCTCAACTACATGATTTAGGAAGGGGGATTTGGTCTTTCTGGCGGTCAGCGGCAAACGCTGCTGCTGGCGCGGCTTCTCATCTCTCAACCCAATATCGTGCTGCTCGATGAACCCAGCGCCTCGCTGGATGAAATGGCAGAAGCGTATTTAATCGAACAACTGAAACAGTGGATTGGCCATCGCACGCTGATTATCGCCACTCACCGCACGGCGATGCTGCAACTGGTGGACCGCATTATCGTGATGGATCAGGGGCGGATTGTGATGGATGGCGCGAAAGAGGCCATTTTGCGTGAACAGGGCGAACCCACGACGCGACGGGTGGTGTTGCAGGAGAAGAATAAGGGGTCTGCCGCATGAATGGACAACTGCAATACAACCGTGGCCTGACTGAACCCCGCCTGCCGCGTTCGGCGCTGGCGGTACGCGTTACCGCTGTGATGCTGCTCTGTTTTCTCGGCTGGGCGTGGTACTTCCAGCTTGATGAAGTCACCACCGGCAGCGGCACGGTAGAACCTTCCGGGCGCGAACAGGTGGTGCAGTCGCTGGAAGGCGGAATTCTGTATCATCTCGACGTCAAGGTTGGCGATATTGTTGAACAGGGCCAGCCGCTGGCGCAGCTTAACCGCACCAAAACGGAATCCGACGTCCAGGAAGCAATGTCGCGGCTGTACGCGGCGCTGGCAACCTCGGCGCGGCTGCGGGCGGAAGTGAGTAATAAACCGCTGGTCTTCCCTGACGAACTGAATAAATTCCCCGAACTTATCGAGTCGGAAACGGCGTTGTACAACACTCGCCGCGATGGGCTGAACAAAGCCACCACCGGGCTGACGCAGGGGATTAGCCTGGTCAACCGCGAACTGGCGATGACCCAGCCGCTGGTAAAACAGGGGGCGGCGAGCAGCGTTGAAGTGCTGCGCCTGCAACGCCAGGCCAATGAACTGGAAAACAAACTCAGCGACGTGCGCACGCAATACTACGTACAGGCGCGGGAAGAGTTAGCGAAAGCCAATGCGGAAGTAGAAACCCAGCGTTCGGTGATCCGCGGGCGGGAAGATTCTCTCACCCGGCTCAACTTTACCGCGCCGGTACGTGGCATTGTTCAGGACATTGACGTCACCACGGTTGGCGGCGTTATTGCCCCCGGTGGTAAACTGATGACCATCGTGCCGCTGGATGAGCAACTGCTGATCGAGGCAAAAATCTCCCCGCGCGATGTGGCGTTTATCCATCCGGGGCAAAAATCGCTGGTGAAAATAACCGCCTACGATTACTCCATCTACGGCGGCCTGCCGGGAGAAGTGGCGGTGATATCACCAGACACCGTGCAGGATGAAGTACGGCGCGATGTTTATTACTATCGGGTGTACATTCGCACTTTCAGCAACCATCTGGAAAACAAAAGCAAACAGCAATTTCCGATATTTCCCGGTATGGTGGCGACGGTCGATATCCGCACCGGCAAAAAAAGCGTGCTGGATTATCTGTTGAAACCCTTTAACAAAGCACAGGAGGCGTTGCGCGAACGATGAACATTAGCGATGTAGCAAAAATTACCGGCCTGACCAGCAAAGCAATCCGCTTCTATGAAGAGAAGGGGCTGGTGACGCCGCCGATGCGTAGCGAAAATGGTTATCGAACCTACACGCAGCAGCATCTCAACGAACTGACCTTACTGCGCCAGGCGCGCCAGGTGGGCTTTAACCTGGAAGAGAGCGGCGAACTGGTGAATCTGTTTAACGACCCGCAGCGTCACAGCGCCGATGTAAAACGGCGCACCCTGGAGAAAGTGGCGGAGATCGAACGACACATTGAGGAGCTGCAATCCATGCGCAACCAGCTGTTGGCGCTGGCGAATGCCTGCCCTGGCGATGACAGCGCCGACTGCCCGATTATCGAAAATCTCTCCGGCTGCTGTCATCATCGGGCGGGGTGAAAATCAGTTAATCCCCGTTTGCACCGAAAGAATATGCTGCAAACTTTCTACCATAATGCGCCCCGACTGAAATAAGCCTTCCTGGATTTCGTTGTTAACATTCACAGCGTGAACCAGGGAGGCTAATAATACTACTTGCAAGAAGGCAAAAATAAACGCACCGATAATCATAATATGCGTCAGGGGTATTTTCCTTTGCTCCTTCATTTTAAATAACCCACAAATTGACCTTCCTTCATTAAGGCGACTTTTCCTGTGTGATGATAAACAATGACGTTATACAGACCTGACTGATAAACAGTGGCATCTTTATTGTCTTCATCAATTGCACATAATGAATCATTGAGATAAGCAAAGTTTTTACTGCTCATTCTAAAGGTCATTCCAAATCCTTTATAAATGGCTTTCTTTGCCGCCTGGGCATGTTGTGCGGCTTCTGCATTTTTAAATGCCTGCGCCTCGGATGCACTTAAAATAGCCGTCTGACGCTGTTGTTCTGCGAGATAACAGGTGTCATGGCTGACGCCCTGCGCCTGGCAATCTGCGATGCGGGAAGTGGGTGAACTACAGCCAGCCAGTAATATAACCGCCAGCAGGGAAAACGATTTAATGGAGCTATTCATCATTGTTAACCTTAAATAATGTACGGAAAATTGCGAATAAGAAATTGCTGTTAAAATTAGAACGAATATCCCACGCCGACACCCGCACCGAAATCAGATTGTGTATCCGCAGAAATACCTGCTTTAAGTACCGTATGCGTTCCGGCATTAAAAGATGTTCCTACAGACACCGCAGATTCACCGTTGAAGGTTCCCGCTCCCGCTGACACCATCATCAAGTCACCGGTTTTCACCTGTGGTTGTGAGGCGATAGCGATGGCTGATGCAGTTCCCGCATTGGCTTCTTTACGATTGTCCTCAACTTCGTTTTTCAGAGAATCGAAATGGTTATTGAGCGTGTTAATTTGTTGGCTGTTATCTGCGACCCGTTTTTGCGTGTTGGTTAACTGTTGCTGCGTTTGTGCGGAATCTTGTCTCAGACTTTCAATTTGCTCATGTGCCTGGACAGACTTCTGCGCCAGACTTTGCATTTGTTTATCGTATTGAGCCCTTTCTTTTTGCTGTTGTGCTGCCACATCGGTTGTCAGTGCATTCATTTTCTGCCCTTGTTCCGTGGTAGTGCGCTGATTAGCCTCATTTTGAGCCGCCAGTCTGGCATTAATCATCTCCTGATAATGCGCAGTATTTTGCGTATCTCCAGTCGCGGCGAGCGTTTTTTGTGTGGCTACGATCTGCGCCTGTTGCTCTGTAATTTGCGTTTGCTGGGCATCAGTTACCGCAGACTGTCGGGCGTTGATCATGCTCTGATAACGGGCGGTTGTCTGTACATCACCTGTAGCGGCAACGGTTTTTTGTCCTGCGTCAGGATCTGTCTGGACAGTGGGAGTCTGAGTGGTATCAGGTGTTTCAGAAGGGATGTAGTGATGTTCAGTCAAATAGGTATACGCAGCGGGGCTGTTGTCTGTGCGTTCTAAAAAGCGGGTAATCTTCTGCTCAATCTCCGATTGCGACATGCCAGAGTTAATGGCTGAAAGCTCTGTTGCCGCCGCTTCAATGGTATCACCAGCTAAAACAACAGGGCTGGATGTTGCTGAAATTATGAGTGCCAGTAAAGCTACGTTTACAGTTTTCATTCATTTTCTCTTGTTCAAAATAAGTCGCATTAATGTTTCTATAAGAAACAAATAATATTGTTTTAAGAAATAAACTGCGTTGCAATTTGATCGAAATCTACGCCGCCATTTGTGTGATGTAAAGCGCATTTTTGTCTGGTGTAAGCGTAAACACCACCAATAAGAAACAAAAAATGTTTCTTATATAAATAAAATCGAAAATCATTTTGTGCTCTTTCAATGTAAAAAAGAGTAAAGACTTGTTTTGATAAGCGAAATAAATTCTGTTTCTGGACTAAACGTGAAGCGGTTCCTGATGTGTGCTAAAATGCGTTTCTTTGATAAATCTCAATTTTTAAGAGGTTTACGCCAGGCAGGAAAATTTAAATGAATGAATTTGAGAAGATTTTTAATGAAATGAATCTGGACCGGGCATTGCTACCGATCCTTTTTCGTTCGAACCGGTCAACAGTGTGGAAATATTTGAGTGGTGATAGTACGGCTCCTGCCTCAGCTATGTCACTGATTATGCTGTTGCAGTTAATCCAGAAACGAAACCCCGATCTGTTAGCCGAATGGTTAACGCTTTCTGATTTCACCATTCCGCCAGAAGTTTACCTGGACCAGCCTGATTACTGGAAAGGGTGGGTGTATACGCAACACAAGGTCAATAAAAACGTCCTGGAATATCTAAAAAAACATTATCCGGATGAAGACCAAAAAAACATGAATAAAGGTAGTGACGAGTAATTTGCCAATGCCAGTTAATATAGCGGAGGCGGCCTACGATTCGGGCGCAGACTTCCAGGCATGATAAGACGCGCCCGCGCCGCATCAGGCATCAGCGCATAACCGCCGGATGCGGCGTAAACGCCTTATCCGGCCTACAATTCGGGCATATTTTGTAGGCATGAAAAGACGCATCAGCGTCGCATCAGGCGATGACCGCACGGATAATCAGCGTTATCCCTTCTATCGCAATCACCTCAACATGCGTACCTGCACTGAGATCCTCGCTGGCGCTGACAGGCCATGAACTGTCGCCGACGCGCATATGACCTCGCCCATTGACCAGCGGTGATTCCAGCACAAAACGTCGACCAATCAGCTGCTGCCCCCGCTGGTTTAAATGACTATCGCTGTGCTTTTGTTCGCGCACCCGCCGCGACAACCATTTCCACCACAGCCAGGCGGCGAGCAGCGTCAGGATGGCAAACATTACTCCTTGCCACTCCCAACCCAGCGGCACCAGCCAGACTACCAGGCCGGTAATCACCGCGGCCACGCCGCTCCACAACAAATAACCATTTCCGCCCAGCATCTCGGCTGCCAGCAACAACCCGCCGAGACTGAGCCAGAAAATATGTGGATGAACGACCATTAACTCCATCATGGCTGAGTCCGTTTGTTGGCGCTGTCTTTCACCAGCTCGGCAATCCCGGCAATCGACCCCATCAGGCTGCTGGCCTCTAATGGCATCATCACTACTTTGCTGTTACTGGAGGAACCGATCTGCTGTAACGCTTCGGTGTATTTCTGCGCTACGAAGTAGTTCACCGCCTGAATATCACCGGAGGCGATAGCTTCAGACACCATTTTGGTGGCGCGGGCTTCTGCTTCGGCAGAACGTTCACGCGCTTCAGCCTGTAAAAACGCCGACTGACGTTCGCCTTCCGCTTTCAGGATTTGCGACTGTTTTTCACCTTCAGCTTTGAGGATTTCCGCCTGACGGATCCCTTCCGCTTCGAGGATGTAAGCGCGTTTGGTACGTTCTGCTTTCATCTGCGCGTTCATTGAAGAGATAAGCTCTGCCGGTGGGCGCACGTCGCGAATTTCAATACGGGTGACTTTAATCCCCCACGGGTTAGTGGCTTCATCGACAATACGCAGCAGGCGTGAGTTGATGCTGTCGCGCTGAGAGAGCATTTCGTCAAGTTCCATTGAACCCAGCACGGTACGGATGTTAGTCATGGTCAGGTTGATGATCGCCAGCTCCAGATTGCTGACTTCATAGGCAGCGCGTGGCGCGTCAATCACCTGAATAAAACAGACTGCGTCGATGGTAACGTTGGCGTTATCTTTCGAGATAACTTCCTGGGAAGGGATATCGAGCACTTGCTCCATCATATTGATCTTGCGACCAATGCGATCCATAAACGGCACCACCAGACTTAGCCCAGGCTGTAACGTTTTGGTATAGCGACCAAAGCGTTCTACTGTCCACTGATAGCCCTGCGGCACGATTTTGACGCCCGCGCCGACAATGACCAGCGCGACAAAAATGAGAATCGGGATAAAGATAAGCATCGGAAAAACCTCCTGTTGTACCGTCCATAATCAGCAAAATTGCTGCTTGATTAAACAAATTATACCTGATTACTGAAAGAGAGTTCCCCCTTATTCCTGGGAAGGATAAACTGTTTTTAGTAAAAATCAGAAAAAGGGAACAGCGATGCAGGAAAATAGTCCTTTGCTTCAGCTACAAAACGTAGGATATCTGGCGGGTGATGCGAAGATTCTTAATAACATCAATTTTTCGCTGCGTGCTGGCGAATTTAAGTTAATTACCGGTCCTTCTGGTTGTGGCAAAAGTACGCTGCTAAAAATAGTTGCTTCATTGATCAGCCCAACCAGCGGAACGTTACTGTTTGAAGGTGAGGATGTCAGCACACTAAAGCCAGAAATCTACCGCCAGCAAGTCTCTTACTGCGCCCAGACACCGACGCTGTTTGGCGATACGGTATACGATAATCTGATCTTTCCCTGGCAGATCCGTAACCAGCAGCCTGACCCGGCCATTTTTCTCGATTTTCTCGAACGCTTCGCTTTACCGGACAGCATTTTGACGAAGAATATCGCCGAGCTATCTGGGGGTGAAAAACAACGCATCTCATTAATTCGTAACCTGCAATTTATGCCGAAGGTTTTATTGCTGGATGAAATCACCAGTGCGCTGGATGAAAGTAATAAACATAACGTTAATGAGATGATCCACCGGTATGTGCGCGAGCAAAATATTGCCGTGCTGTGGGTGACACACGATAAAGACGAAATTAATCATGCGGATAAGGTGATTACACTGCAACCGCATGCCGGAGAAATGCAGGAAGCACGCTATGAACTCGCATAATATTACTAACGAATCATTGGCACTGGCATTAATGCTGGTGGTGGTGGCAATCTTAATTAGCCATAAAGAAAAACTGGCGCTGGAGAAAGATATTCTCTGGAGCGTCGGGCGAGCGATAATTCAGCTGATTATTGTCGGCTATGTGCTGAAGTATATTTTCAGCGTGGATGATGCCAGCCTGACATTATTGATGGTGTTATTTATCTGCTTTAATGCGGCGTGGAACGCGCAAAAACGCAGTAAATATATTGCTAAAGCTTTTATCTCATCGTTTATTGCCATTACGGTCGGGGCGGGAATTACCCTGGCGGTGCTGATTCTCTCTGGGTCGATTGAATTTATCCCGATGCAGGTGATCCCTATCGCCGGGATGATAGCCGGTAACGCCATGGTAGCGGTGGGGTTGTGTTACAACAATTTAGGGCAACGGGTGATTAGCGAACAGCAACAGATTCAGGAGAAACTGAGTCTTGGCGCGACGCCGAAACAGGCTTCAGCGATATTGATTCGCGACAGTATTCGCGCGGCTTTAATTCCGACGGTCGATTCAGCAAAAACGGTTGGCTTAGTGAGTTTACCAGGAATGATGTCCGGGCTGATATTTGCCGGGATTGATCCGGTGAAGGCGATTAAATATCAGATTATGGTGACCTTTATGCTGCTCTCAACTGCCAGCCTGTCTACCATTATTGCCTGCTATTTAACCTATCGTAAATTTTATAATTCGCGCCACCAGTTGGTGGTGACGCAATTGAAGAAGAAATGATGCAATGCCGGATGCGCAGCATCGCATCCGGCGTTGTGGTTCATGTGCCGATCAACGGAAACTCAATACAACAACGCATACAGCTGGCGGCGATACTTCGACGCCAGTGCATCACCTGTACCCAGCGCAGCGAGGATCTCCTGGAACGTTTTACGCGTCTGACCGTCTGCGGCAGTGAGATCTTTACGCAGATGCCCAAACAGTAACTCCAGCGCCTCTTCATTGCGCCCAACCTGATGCAGTTGCAGCGCCAGTTGCGTCGCCAGTGCGGCATCTTCTGGATTCTCTGCCACCTGCTGTTGCAGCTGTTGAATTTCCGGCGTATCAGCCGCCTGCTTCAGCAGTTCGATTTGCGCCACCAGCCCCTGATAGCGGGTGTCCTGATCCTGTAACGGAATGGTTTTCAGCACGGCTTCAGCATCTTCAGAACGGTTCAGCGCAATCAGCGTTTCTGCCAGCAGCAGGCCGATCTCCCCGTTCTGATTCGACAACTGCCAGGCGTCTTTCAGCAATGGCAGGGCGTCGGTGTAATTGCCTTCTTGCATCAGTTGCATCGCCTGCTGTGCTTTCAGTTCTTCTTCGCGCGGCAGCACTTTATCCAGCAGGGCGCGGATCGCCTCTTCCGGTTGCGGCCCCTGGAAGCCGTCTACCGGTTGCCCGTTCTGGAACAGATACACGGTCGGAATCGCGCGCAGACCAAACTGGGCGGCAATCATCTGCTCCGCGTCGCAGTCCAGCTTCGCCAGAATAAATTGCCCGTTGTACTGCGCCGCGAGGCTTTCCAGAATTGGGGTTAACTGCAAACAGTGCTGGCTACGTTCAGACCAAAAATAGAACAGCACCGGAGTGGTCATCGACTGTTCAAGAACCTGTTGCAGGTTAGATTCGTTAATGTTGACAATATTTTCTACGGACATGGAGTCGCTCTCTGTTGTCGATATTTTCTTTGACATGGGGGCTTAAGCGCGCGCTTCAACTTACCCCTGCAATATTTTGTCCATCACGCGCCCCGGCAGCAGGCGCTTAAGCACCATTACTGCCCAGGTCACCAGCGTTACCGGATAGCGCATCTTCGGTTTCTCGCTAATAAAAGCATGGCGCACTTTGTCGACCACCGCTTCCGGCCCCAACGTAAAGCGGGCGGCGATGCCGGGATTTTCGACAGGTTTATCACTTTGCGTCTGGTTGACGTTGTCGGTGAAGCGAGTACGAATGGGACCGGGTTCGATCAGGCTAACTTTAATTCCGCTGTGGCGTAGCTCCATGCGCAGCGCATCCGACCACGCCTCCAGCGCATATTTACTGGCTGCGTAAGCGCCGCGACCCGGCGTGGAGATTAATCCCATCACCGATGAGGTCATCACAATACGCCCTTCACCGTGCGGTAACATCGCGGGTAACAGGCGCATGGTGAGCTGGTGTGCGCCGAAAAAGTTGGCAGAAAACTGCTGTTCCATCTGCGCACGGCTGATGGTGGAAAGGGGGCCATACATGCCGAATCCGGCATTGTTAAAGATCCCATACAGACAATTATCGGTCAGGGCGATCACTTCGTCGGCTGCGCGATCAACACTTTCTGGTGAATCCAGATCGATCAACACGCCGGTAAATCCCATGCTGTTCATGCGCTCAACATCATCCGGTTTCCGGCAACCTGCCAGCACATGAAAACCCTGGCGTTTTAATTCGAGCGCGCTTTCCAGGCCAATTCCACTGGAACATCCGGTAATTAAGACCGATTTTTGCATAACTTTACCTGTCAGGATCTCCGTTGCTTTATGAGTCATGATTTACTAAAGGCTGCAACTGCTTCGCCATCCAGTCGGCAATAAACGGCTGGGCGTCGCGGTTGGGATGAATACCGTCATCCTGCATCCATTGTGGCTTGAGGTAGACCTCTTCCATAAAAAAGGGCAGCAGCGGAACATCAAACTCTTTGGCGAGTTTGGGGTAAATGGCGCTAAAGGCTTCATTATAACGGCGACCATAGTTTGCAGGCAGACGTATTTGCATTAACAATGGTTCAGCGTTGGCGGCTTTGACATCCTGCAAAATCTGGCGCAGCGTTTGCTCGGTTTGTTGTGGCTGAAAACCACGCAAACCGTCATTGCCGCCCAGTTCAACCAGCACCCAGCGCGGCTGATGCTGTTTCAGCAGAGCCGGAAGGCGCGCCAGCCCTTGTTGCGAGGTGTCGCCGCTGATGCTGGCATTAACTACCGACGTTTTACTCTGCCACTTATCATTCAACAAGGCAGGCCAGGCCGCGCTGGCAGACATTCGATACCCGGCGCTCAGGCTATCACCCAGAATCAATAACGTGTCCGCTGCGGCGGCACGGAAGGTTAACAGGACCAGGAACAGGAAGGGCAAATGCCAGCGGAAAACATTGTTGAAGTTCATCATCTTAAGAAGTCCGTCGGTCAGGGGGAGCATGAACTCTCCATCCTCACCGGAGTTGAGCTGGTTGTCAAACGTGGCGAGACCATCGCACTGGTGGGTGAGTCGGGATCGGGTAAGTCAACCTTGCTGGCAATCCTCGCCGGGCTGGATGACGGCAGCAGTGGCGAAGTGAGTCTGGTGGGACAACCGCTACATAATATGGACGAAGAAGCGCGGGCAAAGTTGCGCGCGAAGCACGTAGGTTTTGTTTTTCAGTCATTTATGTTAATTCCTACCCTTAACGCGCTGGAAAACGTCGAGCTTCCGGCGCTGCTGCGCGGTGAGAGTAGCGCGGAAAGTCGTAACGGGGCGAAAGCGTTGCTCGAACAGTTAGGGCTGGGTAAACGTCTTGATCATCTTCCGGCACAGCTTTCCGGCGGCGAACAGCAACGAGTGGCGCTGGCGCGAGCCTTTAACGGTCGACCTGATGTGCTGTTTGCCGACGAACCCACCGGCAACCTTGACCGCCAGACGGGCGATAAAATTGCCGACCTGCTGTTTTCCCTCAACCGTGAGCATGGCACCACGTTGATTATGGTGACCCACGACCTGCAACTGGCGGCACGCTGCGACCGCTGCTTACGGCTGGTGAACGGGCAGTTGCAGGAGGAAGCATGATTGCACGTTGGTTCTGGCGCGAATGGCGCTCGCCGTCGCTATTAATTGTCTGGCTGGCGCTAAGCCTGGCGGTGGCCTGCGTGCTGGCGCTGGGCAATATCAGCGATCGCATGGAGAAGGGCTTAAGCCAGCAAAGCCGGGAGTTTATGGCGGGCGATCGGGCGTTGCGCAGTTCGCGCGAAGTGCCGCAAGCGTGGCTGGAGGAAGCGCAAAAGCGCGGCCTGAAAGTCGGCAAGCAGCTGACTTTCGCCACCATGACATTTGCAGGCGACACACCGCAGCTGGCGAACGTCAAAGCGGTGGATGATATCTATCCGATGTATGGCGATCTGCAAACCAATCCCCCTGGCCTGAAACCGCAGGCGGGCAGCGTATTGCTGGCCCCACGCCTGATGGCACTGCTTAACCTGAAAACGGGCGACACCATCGACGTGGGTGATGCCACCTTGCGGATTGCCGGAGAAGTGATTCAGGAACCGGATTCCGGTTTTAACCCCTTCCAGATGGCTCCGCGTCTGATGATGAATCTGGCGGATGTCGATAAAACCGGAGCCGTGCAGCCGGGAAGTCGGGTCACCTGGCGCTATAAATTCGGCGGCAACGAGAACCAGCTCGACGGCTATGAGAAATGGTTGTTACCTCAGCTTAAACCCGAACAACGCTGGTACGGTCTGGAACAGGACGAAGGCGCGCTGGGGCGCTCGATGGAACGCTCGCAACAGTTCCTGCTGCTTTCGGCGCTTCTGACCTTGCTGCTGGCAGTGGCAGCGGTGGCGGTGGCGATGAATCATTACTGTCGCAGTCGCTACGATCTTGTGGCGATCCTCAAAACGCTGGGGGCAGGGCGAGCGCAACTGCGTAAGCTAATCGTCGGTCAGTGGTTGATGGTGCTGGCGCTTTCAGCCGTTACCGGCGGGGCGATAGGCCTGTTGTTCGAAAACGTGTTGATGGTGCTGCTCAAGCCCGTTCTGCCTGCCGCACTACCGCCAGCCAGCCTCTGGCCGTGGCTATGGGCGCTGGGCACCATGACGGTTATCTCGCTGCTGGTGGGGCTACGACCGTACCGCTTGTTGCTGGCAACGCAGCCTTTACGCGTATTACGTAATGATGTGGTAGCGAACGTCTGGCCGCTCAAGTTTTATCTGCCGATTGTCAGTGTGGTGGTTGTGCTGCTGCTCGCCGGATTAATGGGTGGCAGCATGCTGCTTTGGGCGGTGCTGGCGGGCGCGGTAGTACTGGCTTTGCTGTGCGGTGTGCTGGGCTGGATGCTGCTGAATGTACTTCGCCGCATGACGCTGAAATCGCTATCTCTGCGCCTGGCGGTTAGCCGCCTGTTACGTCAGCCGTGGTCAACGTTAAGCCAGCTTTCGGCATTTTCGCTCTCCTTTATGCTGTTGGCACTGCTGCTGGTGCTGCGTGGCGATCTGCTCGACCGCTGGCAGCAGCAGCTACCTCCAGAAAGCCCGAACTACTTTTTAATTAACATCGCCACAGAACAGGTAGCACCGCTAAAAGCGTTCCTCGCGGAACATCAGATAGTCCCGGAATCGTTTTATCCGGTGGTGCGGGCGCGGCTGACGGCGATTAACGATAAGCCGACAGAAGGTAATGAAGATGAGGCGCTTAACCGCGAACTCAATCTTACCTGGCAAAATACGCGGCCCGATCATAATCCGATTATCGCCGGTAACTGGCCGCCAAAAGCCGATGAAGTGTCGATGGAAGAGGGGCTGGCGAAACGCTTAAACGTTGGCCTCGGCGATACAGTCACCTTTATGGGCGATACCCAGGAGTTCCGCGCTAAAGTGACCAGCCTGCGCAAAGTGGACTGGGAAAGTCTGCGGCCTAATTTCTATTTTATTTTCCCGGAAGGGGCATTAGACGGGCAACCGCAGAGCTGGCTTACCAGTTTCCGCTGGGAGAATGGCAATGGCATGTTGACGCAACTCAACCGCCAGTTCCCGACCATTAGCCTGTTAGACATTGGCGCGATTTTAAAACAGGTCGGTCAGGTGCTGGAGCAGGTAAGTCGGGCGCTGGAGGTGATGGTGGTGCTGGTCACTGCCTGCGGTATGTTGCTGTTGCTGGCACAGGTGCAGGTGGGAATGCGTCAGCGTCATCAGGAGCTGGTGGTGTGGCGCACACTCGGTGCGGGGAAAAAACTGCTGCACACCACGTTGTGGTGTGAATTCGCCATGCTCGGGTTTGTTTCTGGCCTGGTGGCCGCAATTGGTGCGGAAACGGCGCTGGCAGTGTTGCAGGCGAAAGTGTTTGATTTCCCGTGGGAGCCAGACTGGCGATTGTGGATTGTTCTGCCGTGCAGCGGTGCGCTGCTGCTGTCGCTTTTCGGCGGCTGGCTGGGTGCGCGACTGGTTAAGGGTAAGGCGCTGTTCAGGCAGTTTGCGGGATGATGACAGGTGTTAGATTGCCTGATGCGCTACGCTTATCAGGCCTACGAAGAGCGTGCAATATATTGATTTTGCAAGATTGTGTAGGCCGGATAAGGCGTTTACGCCGCATCTGGCATGAACAGTATGCATTTTGGCAATAAATATGAAACCAACTGTCATGTCGGTTTTTTTAAAGGCCGAAGGTGGCAAACCTTCGGCCTTAGCTACGTTTCCTCAGTTATTCAATAAACTGACGAATCAGTTCCAGCAGCGCGATTAGCGCCTTAAGAACGATGAGAACTTTATCGAGAAAAGTTTTCATCCGTTGCTCCCTTAAGGGAGAAAGACAATCACAGCTTACCCTTACGTTGCCTGTAACTATGATTTTCTTCATGTGCTAGATGAGGACTGCCTCTCTCCAAATTAGAGCACCAGAATCAGCACCACCTGTATCCTGACCAGGACTTAAAAGTACTTTTCCGCACTGCGGTAATCCCTTGAGGCAGTATCACTACTAGCGTCGGGATTGTATCGCCAACATAGCTGTTTGAATATGTAGGCATCCTGACTTATAATTCACTTGCTAGATGAGGACTGTTTCATTTCTGCCCGGAACCACCAAGTCTTGGGCGC